>Ga0326512_10001688_pt1 | contig 16705 bp, 10 predicted proteins | sample 1_2617_0518_D_FD_203652 | JGI IMG/M metagenome (GOLD analysis project Ga0326512, IMG submission 203652) | Bovine rumen microbial communities from UC Davis, California, United States - 1_2617_0518 | ecosystem: Host-associated > Mammals > Digestive system > Stomach > Rumen | place: USA... | reverse complement strand
CAGGTAAATGATATTTTTCTGATAGACAATGACGACACGGCATACCCCTTATTCCCTCATTCTCAGAAAGGGCATACTCCTATTATTACAAGTGATCTCTTTCGTACCTGTCTGTGTACAGTCGCAGACCGTAAGTTCACCCGACGGCAGATACAAGTTTGTCTTTTCACAATCGGATGGCAGGTTGAACTATTCTCTGACCTATTGTGGAAGAAATGTAATCCATGGTGAGTTGGGGGTGGATATCGATAATCATCTTGTGGAATCGGCGATGGGAATACCTGTTGACGGGCATCCTGTCTGGACGGAGGGGCTCCGGCTGCAAGGAATAGACTCGTTGTCGGCAGACACTGTCTGGACGCCTGTATATGGAGAGTACAGACGCCTGCATGATCACTATCATGAGATGACGTTGCATTTTATAAAAGGATCGTCGGCAGGTGGAAACAGTACGGCCTATAACAAGCAGAAGCAATACCTGTTTGATATCATCGTGCGGGCATACGATGAAGGTATCGCCTTCCGCTACCATTTTCCCGAAGCCACGAATGGGTTGTTTATGCATATCATCAATGACCGCACGACATTCTGTTTCAGTCCTTCTGCGTTGGCGTGGCATGCCGCCTGGGCTCAGGACACGTACCAGGTGGTACCCTTGCGCTGTGGAGCCCCCGCGTGGAAGAACGAGAGCGAGCGTCCTTTGCTGCTCAAGACACCCGATGATCTCTACGTGGCTGTCGGTGAAGCGGCATTGCACGATTTTGTCCGTGGCAAATTGAAGTTGGTCGCTGATGGTACCTTGCAGATGTCCATGTACAGCTCGGCTGATATCATCACGCCTTATGACATGCCGTGGCGTGTCATCATGGCTGGCAAGAAAGCGGTAGACCTTGTCAACAACAAGCAGCTCTATCTCAACCTCAACGCTCCCTGTATGATCAAGGAGACGGCATGGATAAAGCCCGGTAAGGTCTTCAGGGTCTGCCAGTTGAATATGAAGGCAGCCCTTGCTGGAGTGGATTTTGCAGCAGAACGCGGCCTGCAGTATATAGAGCTCGATGCCGGCTGGTACGGACCAGAGATGAAGGTGGCGTCATCCGCCCTGAAGGTCGCTTCCTATCGGGATATCGACATGGAGCAGCTCTGCCGTTATGCGGCCGGCAAAGGCATTGGCGTGTGGCTCTATGTCAATCAGCGGGCTTTGAAGAACCAGCTTGACAGCATCCTGCCACGCTATCACAGGTGGGGCATAAAAGGTATCAAGTTTGGATTTGTGCAGGTAGGGTCCCAGGAATGGACTTCGTGGCTTCACGATGCCGTGGAGAAATGTGCTCAGTATCAGCTCATGGTAGATATCCATGACGAATACCGACCGACGGGCTGGAGCCGCACCTGGCCTAACCTTATGACCCAGGAAGGTGTGGGAGGCAATGAGGAGATGCCGGAAGCCAGCCATAACGCAGCACTGCCCTTTACACGTTTTATTTGCGGACCGGCCGATTATACGCCTTGCTATTTTGCCAAGGGTGTGAAGTGCACCCACGCTCACCAGCTGGCCATGCCCGTAGTCTATTACAGTCCGATCACCTTTTTATATTGGTACGACAGTCCACAAATGTATCATGGCGAGAAGGAACTCGATTTTTGGAAACAGTGCCCCACGGTGTGGGATGAAAGTATTGCTTTGGATGGTGAGCCGGGACAGTTTATAGTGCAGGCACGACGAAGCGGTGAAAATTGGTTTGTCGGGGTATTGAACGGCCCGGATGCCCGTTCGATCACCATCGATACGGGCAGGTTTCTTAAGAAGGGGAAAAAGTATAAGGTCGAGATGTATACGGATGACCCTGCGCTCAATACTCGTACCCATGTGCTGTCGCAGACGGTCTCCGTCAAAGGCGGTCATCCTCTGAAAATTCAGCTATTGCCCTCCGGGGGAGCCGCCATGAGGATATACCGTCCTTAATTTTTATCATTGCCAAGTCCCGCCTAAAGACTGTTTTATCGATTAGATTGTAATTTAATCGATAAAGCAGTATAATTTCTGTAAAATGTTATATTTCGTGCGAATAGTGTGCATTTTATATTTTTTTATTAACTTTGCTGGCAATTTATATTGCCATGGTTAAAAAAGTCTTTTTTCTTTTCGTTTCCATATTTCTCTTATCGTGTATTACGGTGGATGCTCAGTCGTTTGGTACATTGACAACTGAAGATGGTTTGATGGACAATTCCGTTACAGCTTTCTATCAGGACGCTGATGGGCTGATGTATCTTGGTTCTTTTCAAGGAGTGAGCCGTTTCGATGGGCAGCATGTCGTCAATATCCCCTTCCCGCTCGATGAAAAGAATGAAGAAATCAACTATATCACCGCAATAGCATCTCAAGACAAGGAACATCTGTTAGTAGGCAATGACAGAGGACTTTGGCAACTCGACAAGCGGCATCTTACACTCACCCGGGTTTTTAATAAGGAGATTGACTGCGGTGTCTCGGCCATGTGCACAGAGATGGTGCCCGGGACAGCGACAAAAAGAGTCATTATTGAAACACTGTTTGGTGTCTACGCATTGACAGACAATGAACTGCATAAAATTTCCAATCGTCAGAGCACAATGCCTCGAATGGGAAATATATCTATAGGCAATTGGGGCCGTTTTCCCAAGGCAAATGGCTTTTTAGTATCTGCCATTGATGGCACCAAATGGGCAAGCTACAATTTCTTTGGCATAGACTATACTCTTTTCAATCGGGGTATCTTCCATGTGTTCGAACAGCCGGGGGCATTCGACAGCCGTCAGGTTGCCGTCCGGAACTTCCTTCATGATGGTGATCGGCTTTTCTTCTGTACGCGCGAGGGTTTTTTCGTTTATGATTCAGCTACAAAGGACTATCACCCTGTGGCACCTGAAGTTCTTGACAGCAGCGTGGTATCTCAAATCATGCGCGTCGGCGATAAATATCTGGTGGCTACCATTGGCCAGGGATTCGTGACTCTCGACCGTCAGAGCCTTAGGGTGCAGGCTTCGTTGCTTCGTGGATCTAACGTTTACCAACTTTGCGACAACGGACGTGGCACAGTATGGATCAGCAGTTCAAAGGGCGTCGGTTGCTTTGACGCACATACTGGCAAGTTGAGAATGTACAATATGTGTAACAGCCAGTTGCCTTCAGATGAAGTTTTTTGCTTGTGCGTGCTGCCTTCCGGCAACGTGTGGATTTCTACCTCCGACGGACTGTGCGTCTATAGTCCTTTTGTGCATGCCATTGTGACGAGCTCTCTTCCCAACAAGTTGAAGAACATTGGTCTGATGCGATCTATCGAACCCTTATCGCATGGCCGCTTGCTGCTGATTCCACAGCAGGGATTGCCAAGCATATATAACGAATTGAATAACAAACTGACTTCTATTCCTCTGCAGATGACAGACACCGACAATTCATTGCTCTTTCTGAAAATTGTCAACGACTCTTCTTATCTCTTCGTCACATCTAACGGCATATATGTCCAACAGGGAAAACGGCTCAGAAAATTCGGATATATCGATGGACTCTCCAACCAACAGTTTCAGTCTCATGGCGTCAGCGTTGACGCCAACGGAATATTATGGGCTGCTACAAACAGCGGGTTGGTATACGCACGGCTGAACGACATGTTTTACCACCGCTTCCGCCATCATAGGATTATATTCGGACAGATACAGACCGATCACTGGTTCACACCAGAGGAGACCACCGGTGTGATGATGGACAACCGGCTTAAACTAAGCCGATATAGCAGTGACTTTACGGTACAGTTCTCTCCCGTTATTTATGGAAAGACCAATGATATCCAATATCGTTACCGGCTGATAGGTGCCGCCGATGAGTCGTGGCACACTGCCAATCACGACCACATCATCTCTTTCCACCATCTCACCGCCGGGAACTACCGGTTGGAGATAGAAGCTATCGGAATGCCGGAAATAGCAATGTCGATGAAGATTATTGTGCCGTTCACCTACACAGCCATCGCCTTCAGTATATTCCTACTGTTGCTTTTTGTATTCATTGGCTACGTCATTTACTGCAAATACCGCAACATCCCATATTTCTGGAAGATGTGGGAACGCAAGCCCGAGCATTATCGTCTTTCCAAACTCTCTCCATCGGTAGCAAAACAACTGCAAAAGAAATTACTCGAAGTGATGGAGAACGACAAGCCCTATCTCAACCCCGCCTTACAGATGAGCGACCTGTCGAAAGCTGTGGGCTGCACCTCGCACGAACTCTCACAGGTGTTCTCGCAATATCTAAAGCGCAACTACTACGACTTCATCGCTGAATACCGTGTCAAGGAGTTCAAGCGTCGAGCCGTCCAGCCTCAATACAGCAAATACACTATCACCGCTCTCTCCGAGCTCTGCGGTTTCCGCTCGCGAACCCCATTCCTCACTGCGTTCAAAAAGTTCATAGGAAAGACGCCCAAGGATTATATGAGAGAACTCGGAAAGTAGCCGCCTTTTAGTATCATACATAGTGGGTATGATTAATCCCCATGCACTTTTCAATTGAAAAGTGCATGGGGATTAATCATGTATTATACTGACTATCTGACTATTATATTAAAAAACGATATATTTCAATTGTATTGTAATTCCTATGTAACAAACTAGTTGCGTAGCAAATCAGTTTTATATAAATTTGCAAATGAAACCACGAGAAAAGATGGCTGACGAGTATACAATTCTCAGAACAAACAATAACAATTCTTATAACCTATTTAATTACTCTTTAAATGAAAACAAGCAAAATGAAAACTAAGAAGAACCAGTTGTTCGGGTTACTGATATGCTGCTTCTCTATACTACTGTTCTCTTGCAGTAGTGATGAGGAGGGCAAGGCCTGCCCGGATTATTCAGCCCCGGCACAAGTAACTGACTTATCAGCTACACCTATAGCCGGTGGGGTGGAACTGAGTTGGAGAAGACCTGCCGGTCACAATTTTATGTATGCGAAACTGGAATACACCGATTCTAAAGGCGACAACCAGTACGTCCTGCTATCCGCCGAGCATGCCGACTCCGTTACCGGCCTTATGAGTACTACTGTCCGCGGATTTGCTAAGGAGATTCCAGTAACATTCAAAGTCTATGCGTGCAGCGTCAAGGGCAATCACGGCGACCCCGCCGTCATAGAGGCTACACCGCAGGCACCAAACTTCATCAAGGTGCTGGACAAGGTGAAGGTAACGGATGCTCCCGGTGGTGCCCATGTGGCTTACACCAACGACTATGACGAGAACGTCACCGTGAAACTCGTCTACAGCACCAAAGCCGAAGCCTCGAAGAAAGACTCTGCCACTCTCTCCCTCGCACCGAAGAGCAGCGGCACCGACTACGTGCGTTTCGACTGCGGCAGCGATATTCTCTCTGGCAACTGCCAGGTGGCTGTCACCACGCTCGACGTTGCCGGCAATGAAAGTGACGCTGCCGTGACAGAGCTCAGCAATGTAGCTGCCATTGCGCAAGTTGACAAGAGCACGATGAGCGTACCGGGCTACAACGCCAACTCCAGCGACGGCACAATCGGCTACAGCTCGCAGGAGGCTGTCGGCGAGGGAAAGACCAACGGCCGCGTTGTCTGTCTGTTCGACAACAACCTCTCCACCTTCTACCATTCTCGTTGGAAGGGCGACGGCGGTGCACTGCCTCAGTGGTTCATCATCGACTTAGGCAAGGACTATCCTCTCGCTCAGATCGAGCTCTTCGCCCGTCAGGACGGCAACGGATGGAAAGGACAGAAAGGTCATCAGATCTTTGTCTGCGCTGACAAGGATGCCGTTGACAAGAACGACCCTACCTCATGGGGCTGGAAGGACTGCGGCGAACACAGCTTCGCCCCTGCCAATAAAAGAGGACAGATCATTGACCTGTCGACCTATCAGGTCACCGCAAGATACATCAAGGTGTATATCGCAGAGAAATACCGTGGCAACGGTGTCAATGCGTTCCTTTCCGAGATCAATGTCTTCTACATCAAATAACAGACTAAAACCATCACCTAACTATGAATAAAAGATATTACTTAGCAGCCGCAGTCTGCTTTGCCCTCCTCTGTCTCAGACACAGTACAGCAGCCCAAGCAGCCCAGCCCCCGGTTGTGGAACAGGCCAAAGGCCAAATTATCAAGGGCACCGTGCTCGACGAGCAAGGCCAGCCCATCATCGGTGCCACTATCATTCAGAAAGGCACAAAGAAAGCAACAGTCACCGATCTCGATGGTCACTTCCTGCTCAGTGGCGTGACAGGCCCCGTCGTCGTCTCTTACATTGGATATAAGGATCAAGTCATCAAGCCTACCGGCGGAGACATCACCGTGAATATGAAGGAGGATGCCGGACAGCTCGACGAGGTCGTCGTCACCGGTTACGGTACACAGAAAAAGGCCTCATTGACGAGCGCCATCTCACAGATCAAGGGTGACGAAGTTTTTAAGGACCGTAGCGTATCTTCCACCGCAGTGGCCTTGCAGGGCGAGATACCGGGACTGACAGTAACACGTTCCTCCACACGTCCAGGCTCTGAAGGTGCCTCCATGCAGATACGTGGTGACATCTCAATCAATGGTGGTGGTCCTCTGATCATCATCGATGGGCTGACCGGCTCCATGGACGAGCTCAACGCACTCGACGGCAGCGACATTGAGAACATCTCTGTGCTGAAGGATGCCTCTGCTGCCATCTACGGTTCACGTGCTGCCTGTGGTGTCATTCTCGTCACCACCAAACGTGGAAAGAAAGGAAACGCCCAGATCACATACAACGGATCGATCAGCCGTACTGTCAATGGCATCCAGGCTCCACTGACCAACAACAAGGAATGGCTCGACATGTTCTATGAAGCACAGTACAATGATGCTGCCGCACTCACGGGTCTGTCCGACCACGATGCCATCCATCAGAAGATCAACTGGTGGATCTTCAACTCCTTTGGCGGTGTGACGACCGATCCAAACGATGTCGACGAGAACGGCAACCCTCGCAGCTATGTCGGCGAGTCTCTGTTCAATGCTCTCCGCGAGGGCAAGACTCTCACACTGAAACGCAATCAGTATATCGACCGTTGGGATCCCAACAACTACATGATGGACTATCTCTATGGTCAGGCCACATCCCAAAAGCACAACCTGAGTATCTCCGGTGCTGACGACCGTTTTGGCTATCGTCTCTCACTGGGCTATGAAAGCGACCGGTCGCAGCTCAAGCCTGCTTACGACGGACAGCGAAAGTGGAGCGCACGTTTCAATGGTGACTACCAGGCTACTGACCGTCTGAAGCTGCAAACCAACATTTCCTTCGAGAAACGCAAAGTACAAAGTCCGTCAACAGACGTAGGTGCAGGTTGGTTCGACCCTTGGTTCTGGGCTGTTGTCAACGAGAACGGCGATGCCTACGACACCTTCTCTGGTGTTCGCAATCCTATAGGTGGTCTCACGCAGGGTGGCACCTATACCAACCAGCTCACCACCTTCCGTGGCAGTGTACAGGGTACCTACGACCTCGGATTCATCACAAAAGGTCTATCACTCACAGGTTCAGCAGCCTTTAAACGCGTGGAGAAGAACGAGCAGAATCAGAAAAACGGTGTCACCTATTACGACTGGGTGGGCACGGCCTATGGCAACAAGCAATTCCCCAGTTCACTCTCTGAGAACTTCAATCGCTGGGACAACATTACGCTCGATGGCTTCGTGAACTATAGCAGCACCCTCGCTGAGCGTCATCGAGTCTATGCCCAGCTGGGTATGACAGCTGAGCAGGAAACCAACAAAGCCATCTCGGCCAGTCGCAACAAAGGCGAGATGTTCCCAGGATCTGGATTAAAGGATCTCAACGTATATATCGGTGGCGACAACAATGGTGCTGGCGGCGGACAGTATTCCTACGGTCTGGTGTCCTATGTCTCACGACTAAACTATTCCTACAACGATACCTATTCTGTAGAGTTTATAGGCCGTCGCGACGGCAGTTCTAAACTTGCCAAGAGTCAGCGTTGGAAAAACTTCTATTCCATCTCAGGCTACTGGCGCCTGACGGGTGAGCAGTGGATGAAGAACATCAAGTGGCTCAACGACTTGAAACTCCGCTACAACTATGGCAAGACTGGTAGTGTCAGTGGCATCGGCAACTACGAGCGTTTTGCCAGCGTCAGCACGGGACAGGTGCTCTTCGGTGTCAATCCCGCCTGGGAACCCAGTATATGGGTTGGCGGCATGACCAGCGACAATCGTACATGGGAAACCATCAACAGCCATAACATAGGCTTGGACTTCACAGTGCTCAACAACCGACTCAGTGGCTCGTTTGACTACTTCATCAAGACCAACAGCGACATGTTTATCTCTGTGGAGTATCCTACTGTTTTAGGTGCCAGCGCACCAAAGGTCAACGACGGTAAGTTCCGTGCACGCGGCTGGGAGTTGGCTCTGAACTGGAAAGACAAGGTTGGACAAGTGAAATACAATGTCGGCTTCAACCTCTCGGATGTTTGGTCGAAGGTGCTCAAACTCACACAGAATGCTGATAAGCCTTACCCTGGCATCAACAGCAATCGCATCATCGGAAAGCCCCGCCGTGCCATCTATTGCTATCAGACCGACGGTATCTTCCAGACGCAGGAAGAGGTGGACGCTTACTATGAGATGTATTACTGGAACGCTGACCACACAGGACCTAAGGCTGGAAACATCCTACCTGTACCGTCGAAGAGTGCTACCAACACATTGCGTCCCGGAGCCCGCCGACTCGTCGATGTCAACGGTGACGGTAAGATTACCGTAGACGATATCTACTACGCTGGTGATGCCGCCCCCCGCATGACGTTTGGCATCAAAGCCGGACTGGAATGGAAAGGCATTGACTTCAGCGTCTTCTTCCAAGGCGTAGGCAAACAGAAGATCTTGCGTAGCGGAAACCTTTATGCACCATGGGTGACCAACTACATGATGCAGAACAAGAATTTTGCCGGAAAAATGTGGTCAACGGAGAATCCTGACGCAGAGTACTGCATAGCATCACGCGACCAGAACTTCAACAAGTTCAATTACCAGAACAAGGATGTCAGTGTACAGGACAACCGCTATATCCGTCTAAAAAGTCTTGTGCTGGGCTATACACTGCCTAAGAGTTGGGTGAGAAAAGCCACACTGGAGAACGTCCGTGTCTACTTCTCGGGAGATGATCTTTGGGAATGGAGCAAGGTAAAAGACGGCTATGATCCTGAATATGGAGAGAGCACGAACAACACTTTCCCGTTCAGCCGCTTGCTCACATTTGGCGTTAACGTTACATTCTAACAAAGAAAATACTATCAAATTATGAAAAGACATTATTTATATATATGTGCCTTACTGTCAGGACTGGTACTATCATCATGCAGCGACTTCCTTGACAAAGAGCCTCTCTCTCAAGGCACGACGGCTGTAGCCTTCAAATCACCGGAGCAATTCAACGAGGCCGCAAACGCTTTCTACAATCATCTGCCAAAGGGCTACACAAACTGGGATCACGGAACAGACATCATTGGACTGAGCAGCAACGGTGGCGGTACTGCACCGGAGGATGATGGCACATGGAACACACAGTATGGTAACATACGTCAGTACAACACACTCTTGGAAAAAGCAGAGACCTATGCCGGTGACAAGACAGCACTCAACAACGCCGTCGGACAGGCTTATTTCTTCCGTGCTTTTGCCTACTTCGAACTGCTGAAACGCTTCGGTGGTGTGCCTATCATTGACAAGGTGCTCGACGTTACCGACTATGACCAACTCTACGGACCGCGAGCCAGCCGCTACGAGGTGGCACAGCACATCTTCAACGACCTCAAACAGGCTATCAGCCTGCTGCCCAACGAGCGCAACATCGCCGATGTCGATAAGGGACACATCAGCAAGGAAGCTGCTGAGGCCTTCTATGGCCGCGTGCTACTCTATGAGGCTACTTGGGAGAAATATGTGCCCGCGATAGGCTACAATCTTGATGGTGACGGGCAGAAAGAGGGAGCAGGTACGACCAAACCCGACGGATATCCTTCTATTCAGCAGATGCTCTCTGACTGCAAGAGCAACTCCAAAGCAGTCATGGACGAGGCTGCCAACCACGGAACTTACAAACTTTGGAATGAGTGCGACTCGCTGTCGTACTACTATCTCTTCAATATCGACGAGAAGGGTGGCAACATCAGCAACTTCATGAATGTTGGCAAAGCAACCAACAAGGAGTTTATCATCAGCACGAAATACGACTATGACCTAAAACGTAGAGGTGAACAGATTGCACATATTGTCTATACTCAACAAGGTGTGGGCATCAGTGCTCAGTTTGGCGAGTCGTTCCTATGCCGCAATGGTCTGCCCATCCGCATCAGCCGTACAGGCAACATGGCTGATGCTGAGAACAACCCGGAATTCAAGGGCTGGGGCACGTTCATGGGAGAATACCAAAACCGTGATATGCGATTCTTCGGCTGCACGTTCTTACCAGACCGTCCTGTATGGCAGAGCAACAACCCCGGACTCGTCTGCACCGTGGCCGGACATCCCTATCCAGATCCCATCTATCCCAAAAACAACAACAAGCTCGACACCAGCGATCCGGCTTACTCCAGTTCACGTGGTGTCTTCAACCCCTATCTCCGCGACAATACTACATTCTATGGCTACGGCAGCCGTAAGTTTGGACCTGAGGGTGCTAACCGTCCCAACCGCACAGAGTCTGCAGACTGGCCCATCCTGCGCTTGGCAGAGGTGTATCTCAACTACGCTGAGGCTACTTGTGAGTTGCAGAACGGTCAGATCAGTGATGAAGATCTCAACCTGTCCATCAACCTGCTCCGCAAGCGCGCACGTGTAGCTCCACTGACCAACGCACTTATTGATGGAGTCTGGGATGCCGGATGGTGGGATTGGAAACAGAAGAAGACTGTCTGCCACAAGATGACCATGCTCGACGAGATCCGCCGTGAACGGGCTTGTGAGCTCTTCGGCGAAGACTTGCGTATGGACGACTTGAAACGTTGGGGCATTGCCAAAGACCATCTTACCGGCACGATTCTCGGACGTCACGTGCTCAACACAGCTTACACGACCAACAAATGCAACGATCAGAAATACTTTGGGCAGCCTTGCTACTATCCTCAGAAGTATCCGCTGCTCTATGGCGTGTACACAGGCTTCGGTTCCGACGATCCCGACTATGGCCGCTCCATCGCTGTGAAGAGTGAAAACCTGCAGTTCCAGAATCGCGACTATCTCTCTCCACTGCCGCTGAAGCAACTTCGCAAGAATCCCAACCTCAAACAGAACCCGGGATGGTAGAATGAAAGGAGAGACAACGAATTGGCTGAAGTATACATCAGTCAATTCGTTCCTCTCGTCTGACTTTTTTTGAAATAACTGAGACTGAACATGTAACAACTTAAACTATGGACATAGATGACAATAAATATCGCATTATAGAAGTTGCCTATAAGCAATTGAGGGAAAGATTAATGAACTTTATAGTCAAGCGTGTGGATAATCATGACACAGCAGAAGATATATGCCAGGAAGCTTTTCTTCGGACATTGGAATATGAAATGATAACAACAGAAACTGTTACAAATTTTGTGTATACCATTGCCAGGCATCTAATTGTCGACCGGCTTCGGCACGACACCTGTCGTAAACGAGTATGGCAGAATATCAAACGCACGAACGAACTGTCAAGCAATACAACACTGCACCAGGTAGAATATCATGAGCTTGAGAGCATAGAGAAAATGCATGTTGAAAGGTTGTCACATATGCGTGCCAAAGTCTATAGTCTCAACCGCTTTGACGGGAAATCCACTACCGAGATTGCTGTCGCGTTAGGTATCAGTCCACGGACAGCGGAAAGCCACCTCTTCATAGCCAGAAAGGAAATACGGAAATCCATGCTAAGGAGCATATAGTCTGACTACAGGTAATCATGTGGCTAACTAATTTATCATCAACAAAGTACAGATATCTTTTCATCACTCAAAAAAAGATCACACAGGGTATGAGATCATTAAGTTATTGCTATCTGTTCTTCTTTTTCAAGCAGTAACCGTCGACGGCAGTGCAAAAGAGAAGAAGCTAACCTACGAACACGAATGGGAGAACGCTACCATTGTAGACAGAGGCAAAGAGCCGCCTCATACGTGGTTCACCACACGGCAGAAATGCAGTCTGAAGGGGCTTTGGCATTTCCGCTACGACGCCGATATCCCTCAGGCTCCTAAGGATTTCTACCAGCCGGCTTACGATGACACTTCATGGAAAGCCATCCGTGTGCCGGGCAACTGGGAGATGCAAGGAGGTAAGCACCTATTGATTAGTGTTTACCTCCTGCTCGATTTATCCTTTGACAATGATACCTATTTTGTGAATACTATTTTTTCTATGTGGTCGCCGACAAAGGCGGGAACGAAGTCGGAGGTGGCATACCACCTCGGCTTGCCCGGCATGTCATCGGCGATGGTGCGTCCGTTGATCTTCAATCCTTCAAAACGGATGCCCCTCACGCCTCGTTGTTCGTTGTATCCACTGATTATGGAGAGGTTAGGCGTATGCCCGTTGTAACGAATGTTGCGGAAGGTGACATTCTCCACGCCCATGCCTGGAGCGGCACAGTATTTGGCGTTGAAGCCTACCTTCACTTGGAACAGACTGCCGTTTTGTATGTCCTCGATGCGGATGTTGTCAAAGAGGACGTCACGCACGAGGTTGTTGTCGCCAGCATTAATGGTCAGACATCCCTGGTAGTCTATCTGCAGTTCGTTCTGTCCGAGGATGTCGATATTGTCGTATACGAGGTGCTCCACGGTGTCACGTCGCTCCGGCTCCGGTCCTGCGGCGGCGCCATGGAGTCCGATGAAGATGGGGTGCGCCACGTCTGCCCACAGGGTGGAGTTGGTCATGCGCACGTTGCGCACGCTGCCTTTGAAGCCTTTGCGCGTGGCGTAAGCAGTGGTGCAGTCATCGGAGGAGCGGCAGAACACGCGGTCATAGAGGATGTCGCTTGACCCGCCGAAGACGTTCAGCCCGTCGCCCCACTGTGGGAAGGAGATGGCGCGCACATCGTGAAGGGTCACCTGGTGCGACTCACCTATGGGGCAGGTGTTGAGGATCAGTCCGTCGATGACCACATTCCTGGACCGATAGACGTGGGCGCCCTCATAACCCTTTGCGGGGCGGGCGATGCCGCGTCCGAGGATACTCACGTTCTCGGCACTGTCAATGGCAAAAGTGCCATTGAAATAACTGCCGCCGGCGAGGTAGAGCGTGGTGTTGGAAGCCACCCGGATGGTGTCCTGGTCGTAGTAGCCCGGTGCGAAGTAGCGGAAGGTCCTGCCTGCTTTCTTAGCGGCTTTTTGGGCCTCAGCCTTGGTGACGGTGGGGTGGGAGGTGAAGAGAATGAGGTTGTCGGTGGTGTTGCCGTCAAACTCCACGCTGACGTTCTCGGGCTGGAAGAGCAGAAACTGTATGGTAGAGTCGTTGCGGATGTGGGTGATGACGCCCCGATAGTCGGGACGGATCCGGGCGGTCTTGAACTTCTTGTTCCGGCAAACGACACGAACGAAGACATCACCGGTGAAGTCGAAGAAGGCGTAGGAGATCTCCGACACTCGGTGTCCCGTAGCCGCTTTTGGGTCGGGTGCGTTGACCTTGGCCATATAGGTATCGATGTGTGTCCAGGTGTCGGTTCCTCTGGGCTGCACATACACGTCGTAGTCGTGTTTGAGCGGTGCGCCCTGGGGGGCGGGGTAGAGCATGACCTGATGCATTTTCTGTGCCTCTTTCACCCCTGGGGCGCGCACCTCACGGCTGAGTCTTTTCCGCTGGGCTTCGTCCTGGAGCTTGAGCACTTTGGCTGTATACGGCATGGAGAGCTTCTTGAGTTCCACATAGTGATGGTAAGGCAACTGATAGACATCCCACAGCTTGCCGCGTCCCATCTCACCGGGCTTGGTCCAGTCGTTATACAGTCCGGTGCAGTCGGTCCATGTCTTGAAGGGAACGGCATAGCCGAGGTTGTAGCGGGCACAGTATTCAAAGCCCTTCATCAACCGGTTGTCCAGGGCTCCCCAGAGGTCGTCGCCCTGCTGCCACGCCATCTCGCAGATATCGGCGAGGGCCCACAGTCCGAGCTGCACATGTCCCTGGTCACGTCCGGTCTCCTGACACTGTCCAGTGGCATCTATATATTTCGGCAGGGAGCCGTTGTCGTTGGCATGCAGATAATAGTCTACGGCCGCCTTGTAGAGTGCTTTGTCGTGGAGGAATATCGCGCAGGCCATCCGGCAGCGGTTCACGATAGCTCCCCAGTTGCCGTTGGCATAGGGGCTGGCAGCCTCGAATCCGTCTATGACGGGCAGTATGACTCTTCTCACCATGGCTGCCCATTGGGGCGTCTGGTATCTCTCGAGGAGTGTCATCGCCCTTACGAGGTCGTAGGCCTGGATGGTGCACAGTGGTGCGTCGTGGCCGTCGAAGCGCTGCAGTGTCGTGGCATAGGCGTTGATGATCTCAAGGGCTTTGTTGGTCGCCCCTTGCTGGGCGCACTTCAGCGCCATGTTCATGTCGCGCTCACTGCCTCCCTTGGTGCGGGCGTACTGTCCGTCGCGGGCCACCACTGGGAAGGGACCCGCCAGCTTGTAATGCTTGTAGTCGGATTGCGCGGAGGCAAGGGAAACTACAAGTAGACAAGTGATTGTCAGAAGAATTTTTTTCATTTTTTGGTATCGTGTTTTACTTTTCTATACTTCAGACGGAGCGTCGTCAGGTAACCTGCCGGCTCGCCGATGTCTGCCTTCATGCCCTTAGGTACCGTCACGTTTAAGATGAGCTGGCCTCCGATCGTTTCATATTCAGCGGTGACGGGACCTTTGACGGTGGGTACGGTGATTTAATATGTATTCTCATGTTTGAATGATACGTTTTAAGTAGATATCGCTTTCTATTAAAACGTATGAAAGCCGTATTCTACGTAGCCGACCTGTCTTTTTGACAAACTTTGGCTTATTCGGCGTTTGGTTTCCCTTGGTAGTCGGGAACATCCTTTATCCTCATCCACGTTCAACAGTTGCGTGACTTTCTGCTTGGCAAATCCTGTTGTCCCGCTATGACCATAAAAATTCTTGTAGTGATGGCTGCAGATGATGGCGCGCACGGCCGCCGATGGTGACAAGAGCTGTTCTGCCAATTGGAAGAGGCCGTCTGGATCACCATCAAAGTCATTGTCGACAATGCCCCGAGAACGTAGAGCGAAAATTTCTGACGGCGGTGTGGTTTGCGCCCCGAGACTTACTACTGAAAGCATAAAAAAGCAGATTAGAATGGTTTTCATTCTCATCTTGTGATTGTACTTTAATTCCGCAACTAAGCGTGTGATTTGTTATAGTATTACACTACCTTTAGGACGTCAAAAAAACAGAAGCAAAATTCTCAATGACTGGGCAAATTTAGATAAAATTCTCGACTTATAAGCCAGTTGAGACAAAAAACTTAATAGATTTCCTCCGCGAAATGCTAATGTATGCTTCCTTGACGCTAAAAAAAATAGTGTATATCTTTGTATTTTGAGCGAGGATTATAGATTTATGTCCACTTTCCTTTCTATCCTCCTCATAGCCATTATCATCGCCATTGTCATCCTCGGCATCCTCGGCTGGTGCTTCAAGTGGCTATGGGCGCTTATAGGCTTTTCGTGGGAAGGAATCAGCAGTATCGGCTGTTTTGTCCGTTTTTGGATCTATTTCTTAATCCTGGCCTTTGTGATAGCGCTGTTGGGCAAAATGGTAAGTTAACTGAAGAAAATCTTGAAATTCTCTGAGACTGTTGCTATATTATAGGCGAACAAAAAAGATTCAAGTATGAAGCACTTATGTTATATATGCTATGAGTACACGCACTACGTCGGTCGCAGAAAGGTTGTGGAGAGTTGCAAGCTTCTTGAAGCGCACATCAACAAATACCTGGCTGGACATGGCCGACTGCATGTCTACGCTGATGAGCTGTGCGACTATGTGGAGACCACGCTCAACACGCAGGAGGACAATATCCAGAACGTGCTCAGCGCGATGATGAACGACCTACCGGAGGGCTGCATGAGAGAAGGCTTGGAGGGGAGCTACTCTTATACCTATCAGACTCCAAGGCATCAACTGAAGGTGAGGAATTTCCGTCTGTCTTTTGACTATTGTTAGAATTGCTTGTTATTGCCTTATTGTTAAAACGGAAAGACAAGATCGTTTTGTCAATATTTTGAAACGGGGTGATATTCAATGACACAAGCCATCGGACTATTTTGGGGCTGATACGCCATAAAATATCAAGGGCGAACTGAATGGTTATGGTTTTCGCATAGTTTTCGCGTGTATGAAAAAAGCACTTACGGAAGTCCGTAAGTGCTTGATTATCAAGTAGCGGGGGTGGGCCAGGATCCCACGACCTCCGGATTATGAATCCGTAAGTGGTCGGGCTAAGAAAAAATCTGATCTGGAGGAAAGGAAGACAATGGCCTTGTTCGGACTTTGCCATAAAGACGGAACTCCTCTCAGTGAGAAAGAGAAACTGCAGATGAGATGGTTGCAGAATGAGGTAAAACAGAAATTGGGCATTGACATTCACTGGCAGAAAGACAAGAACGGCATT
>Ga0326512_10001687_pt1 | contig 16705 bp, 34 predicted proteins | sample 1_2617_0518_D_FD_203652 | JGI IMG/M metagenome (GOLD analysis project Ga0326512, IMG submission 203652) | Bovine rumen microbial communities from UC Davis, California, United States - 1_2617_0518 | ecosystem: Host-associated > Mammals > Digestive system > Stomach > Rumen | place: USA... | reverse complement strand
GTGGTTATCACAGTGTTGTAGAAGAGGTGCGCCGCGCCAGAGTGGAACCGGAAGACCTGATTCAGATGTTGCGGATGCTCAGGCGAGACGACAACGTCACAACGCAGGTAGACATTACATGGGATTCTGAAAAGTGTAAATGGGTTTTTGACTGCACGCAACGCAATAATGAAGTGCAACAAAGCGACCAAAACCTTGAGATGCTGTTCAAGTAAGAGGAGAAGACATTTGAAAAAGTTATTTGTATCCCAACCGATGACCGGCCTTTCAGACGAAGAGATCTATGCTGCTAGAGACACGGCATTGGCATACGCCAAGAGGGCGTGCAATGAAGAATTGAAGCTGATCGATTCGTTTGTGCCCGGGGTTAGCGATGCTGGCCGGCCATTATACTATCTCGGACTGGCAATTCAGGCTCTAGATGGTGCTGATATCGTGTGTTTTGCGCCGGGCTGGGAGAAATCACATGGATGCGTGGTAGAGAATTTCTGCGCATCTGTTTATGGAATCGAAAGGATGTACATGGAAGATGCCGCGAATTGACAATGTTGAAGTTTACGGATTGGCGAGCAGCATTTACCGATCCGGGTATCCAATGATGAAACGACCTCCGACGGCCGATGAATTCAAAGAGGCTAAGGAGGAAATATCGTCCGCTATTGTGACAGGAGATGTATATAATCCACACCTCAAGCGGGCAATACAGTTGGCGAACGCCAAAGGCGGCGGCCACGACCAGTTCTTAACGGGTATTTTGGTTAATTTTGATCTGACTATATCCAATAAGGCGTGGGTTGAGGCGGAGCGCTACACTTTTTTGAACTATATCAGTTCGATGTCAAGTATGCACAGAGCCGCATTCTTTAAGATTGGCGACTGTTGCAACGAGTACACAGATCCGCGTGAGATCCAGATTGCGGAGCATCTACAGGATCATTATAACGCGATTGACGGGACAGAAGAGCCGGAGGAGAAGCGTGTTGCTTATCTTCGGCTCTTATATAATATCCCATCTGGCTTTGAACTGATGGCAGGTATGACAACAAACTACAGATGTTTGAAGAATATATACGCCCAGCGACGTCATCATAGACTCCCGGATTGGCATGTGGTGTGCGACTGGATCGAAACACTGCCGATGGCGGAGTATCTGATCACCGGGCAGAAAGTTCGAGATAGGGAGTGATACATATGAGCAAGGTGGAAATTGATCGCGCCGAGGTTCATGGCGCGATTTGCGACTCCATCAAGGAATTATATGCCAGAAAAAATGCAGACTACGGAGACAGCTTCGCTTTGTTGCGGAGACAGTATCCGAACAGCATTTGTATCCGACTGCAGGATAAACTAAACCGACTCCATCAGCTCAGTGATCCACAATATGTTCAGAAAGTGAATGATGAACGGATCGAAGATACATTGATGGATATTGCGAACTATGCAATCATGGAATTAACGGAGCGCAAAGCGGATGCAATCCTGGCAGCGGAGGAAATGCTGCTTTAAATACTGTTGGTGCCGCTTTTGTATGGTGGTTAAATGTCCAGTAAGTAATCCGGGGAGTCCCCGGAGAAAAGAGGAAACAGCCAATAAGAACCACACCGCCTCTGCGTAGCACAGCAAGCTGCACTGTGTGGTCTTCTGAACGAAAGCCAAAAATCCCGGCTTTATAAAGCAACTCGCTGGAGATGACTACCTTTAGAGTGGCTTAATTTGGGGGTTATTGTGTTAGGTAGTGGCGTCATGCGGCCTGGTCAGCCGGTGGCGTCACTGCCGCCTTTATTAAACAAAAAGGAGAAATATATGAGCGCAGGTGCCACGCTGTTTTTGATTATTTTCGGCAGCATTGTCGGGAATTTTTTGTATGATATTATTTTCGCCCTGCTTTTCGGCGGCGATATAGAAGATCAATAGATAAATGGGGTGAGAGATTGGATGTAATTAAAAGAGATGGACGAATTGAAAAATTTGATCCCCAAAAAATCAGAGATGCTATCCTAAAATCTTTTTACGAGACAGATGGAGAAGTTACTGCATACGCAAAGAATAAAGCTTCGGAAATTGCTCGGGGCATTGCAGCATTAGAGGGTGAGATGCTGAACGTAGAGCAAATTCAGGATGCGGTTGAAGAGCGATTAATGGCAAGTGACCGCAAGGATGTTGCCCGAACGTATGTTAACTACAGGTACCTACATAATATGGCTCGCAACCAATACAAAGATCTAATGGATACCGTGGAAGAAAAGCTCATGGCCAAAAATGTAGTTAATCAGAACGCCAATGTGGACGAGAAGTCATTTGGCGGCAGAGTTGGGGAAGCTTCAAGTGCGATCTTTAAGCGCTATGCCCTCGACCATTGCATGAGTGAGATGTCTCGGAAGAACCATGAGGATAATGAAATCTATATTCATGACCTCGACAGCTACGCCACAGGAATGCATAACTGCCTTTCGATCCCTTTTGATGATCTGTTGGCAAATGGATTCAATACTCGCCAGACGGATGTTCGTCCTGCTGGGTCTGTGAATACTGCGTTTCAGCTTGTAGCTGTGCTGTTCCAAATCCAAAGCCTGATGCAGTTTGGCGGCGTCAGCGCAACACACATTGACTGGACAATGGTTCCTTATGTGCGGAAAAGTTTCTGGAAACATTTTCAGGATGGGCTAAAATACCTTGACGATATCCAAGATGGCGTTGATCTCGGCGTCCAGTATAAAGATCTGCCGGTCGACACTGTTTATTGGGTGGAGAGCCATCCAGAAGCTTACAAATATGCGATGGATATGACTGAAAAAGAGATTCATCAGGCAGTCGAGGGTATGTATCATAATTTGAATACATTGCAGTCCAGGAGCGGTAATCAGCTTCCTTTTAGTTCTATCAATTATGGGACATGCACACTTCTCGAAGGTCGTATGGTAACGAAGGCTCTACTTGAAGTATCTATCGAGGGGCTTGGCAAACTCCATAAGACCTCAATCTTCCCGTGTGGCATCTTCCAAGTAATGAAAGGGGTTAACAAGGAACCTGGAACTCCCAACTATGATCTGTATCGGTTAGCTTTGAGATCCACCGCTCGTCGCCTGTACCCCAACTATGCCAACGTAGACTGGTCTGGCAATGCGGGTTATGACCGTGACGATCCTAGAACGTACTTTAGTACCATGGGATGCCGCACCGCAAATGGATGGGACATTAACGGCTTTGGTCAGCTCAAAGATGGTCGCGGCAATATCTGCCCGGTGACTATCATCATGCCGACACTGGCAATGGAAGCTGTAGCAATCGCAGAAGCCGCTGGATTCGGGTTGACAAACGATGACACTATCGACCCTATTTCGGCATTTATGGAACTCCTTGATAAGAAGATTCATGAAGCTAAAGATATGCTCCTTGAACGCTTTGAGTGGATCTGCTCTCAGTCTCCAGAGAGTGCCAAGTTTATGTGGGAAAACAACACTATGGCTGGCTATGTGCCGGAAGAAGGCATCCGCTCCGCCATGAAACATGGCACTATCGTGATTGGTCAGCTTGGTCTTGCGGAAACGCTCCAAATTCTGATTGGCTGCGATCATACAGAAGAGCGCGGCATGGAATTGGCAAAACGAATCGAGCAGTTGTTCAAAGATCGGTGCGCAGAGTTCAAAGAGCAGTATAAGCTTAACTTCGGTGTATACTACACTCCTGCCGAGAACCTTTGCTACACAGCCATGCAGAAATTCAAGGCTAAATATGGCGAGATTCCTAATATCTCTAACCGGGAGTTCTTCACGAACAGCATCCACGTCCCTGTGTGGAAAGAGATGACTCCATTCGAGAAGATAGATATCGAGTCTCAGCTTACTGGTTATTCCAGCGCAGGGTGTATCACTTACGTGGAACTTGATTCCACCGTAAAGCACAACATTGATGCCCTTGAAACTATCGTCAATTATGCAATGGATCATGACATTCCGTATTTCGCTGTGAATGTGCCAAATGATACGTGCCTCGACTGTGGATATTGTGATGAGATCAATGAGGTTTGCCCCATGTGTGGCAGTACCAATATTCAGCGGCTTCGCAGAGTCACCGGCTACCTTACAGGCAATTACACGACTGCTTTTAATGAGGGAAAGCAAAAAGAAGTTGAGGCGAGAGTTAAGCATACGAAAGCGGCGGTGAGTGCGGATGAATTATCTTCAGATTGATAAAGCATCTATCGAGAATGGACTTGGCGTCAGAGTCGTTCTTTGGGTATCCGGGTGTACGGTGTCGTGTCCCGGATGCCACACTCCTTGGACTCATGATTTCTTTCGCGGTAGACCATTTTCATCGGAAGCCAAAAACAAGGTGTATGAATACCTTGCTAAGCCATGGATAAAAGGGATCACTATTTCTGGGGGGCACCCGTTAGAAGTTCAAAACATGCTAGATGTCTATTATCTATTATCAGATATTAGAGATAAATTCCCAGATAAAGATGTGTGGCTTTACACAGGGTTGGAACTGGCATATGAGCAGTTTACATTTCCTGACGAAGCGAGCATTATGTCCAGGATCTTGCGGCTGTGCGATGTAATTGTGGACGGCCCCTTTGTTCAATCGCAGCGGGATATCACAATTGCGTTTCGAGGCAGCAGGAACCAACGGCTGATCGATGTAAAGCGCACATTGGAAACCGGGGAGATTACGACTTTGGATTTGGAGGACGAATAGAATAACCGTCTGATAACCAGTATGCAAGGAGGCTCTAATTTACGCAAATAATACGCGAGAAAACGAGAGAATACGAGAGTAGGGAGTGATACATATAGAACCGGCATATTTGAACTCAGAATATACGTTTGAAACAGATAATTATGCCATCGATATCCGGACAAACCGGGAAGATGTGTACTCAAATCTGCGAAAGGCAATCGAAAAAATGGTAGTCGATTGTGAGAGAGAATTAAGATTCGAAGCGTTAAGGCGGAGCGCCTGCACACACAGAGGAGATAGCTGATGCTCGAATGGAATGTCTGGGTCGGTAATCTCAACACACGGCAGATCGAGCCGTACAACATATTCGACCATGGCGGTTTTTTAGAGGACTGCAAAAAAGCTGCGCGGAAATACAGCAAAGACCGCGCCGCATTCTTAGGAGAAATTCATGGCAGCCTGATGTATTATTTCTGGTCAAAGTGTGAGTGGGAAATTGTACTGAATCATTGGCCTCCGTATAGTGAGGAAGAGGCAGTCAAAACCGATGTGTATAAACAGATCATGATAAACTGGCCTCGGTTTGCCGATTACGTTTGGAACAGCGCGATAGAGCTACGCCGACGCACATAAAAAAAAAGACCGCCCGAAAGGGCGGTCGCACTTATATCATGGAGGATTTGAACCAATTGTTTACTTCTGACGACGGTACGCAGGTATCGATCCGACCAGATGGAATACATGAGTTAGACCTGCGCCATTGGGTGTTGGAGCGTAAGTTACGTAATTGTACAGTAGAAATCCTTTACTGCCCAGAGACAGACGAATACAGCGTTGGGTGGTACGAACAAGAAGACACGGAGGAAATTGAATGAGTAATCTTGAAAACCTTATGTCCGGGCCGATCGAGAAAATTGCGGAGATGCTTCTGTCTTTTAGAATAGGCAGTTATGGTTGGTCTGTCTGGATCGCGCCGGATGGCTATGTGGCCGATGATTACCAAGAGGCACTTGAGCATACGATCACCTGGCTCCGGAGCCCTGCGGAAGGGGATAACGCCGTTGCCTGACATGCCAAGCGAAGCAATCGCCGGCTTTTTAAATTTTCTCCGCGAGTGCAAATCAGATTATTCGATTGCGCTCGACCAAGAGGCCGAGACGAACCGTAAGACGCAAGATATTTTACATACCTTAGAAATCGAAAATGTCAGCTACCACGACGGTGCAAAGCTGGCACGAGGATTAGCACAGGTTAGGCAAGAACGGCGGGGCTGTAAGGCCGCCATTGAGACTTTGCAGCCAATTATAGAGTGGGTTGAGCTTAATGATAAAGTCATATTCGGTTTACAAAAGCTGCTTGGCGATGTGCGAAAAGTAGAAAGCTCCGTCCAAAGTAGGACGTACTGGCAACGAACAGATGTCGTTGCGAAAATACTGAAATCAGAAACCAGATCGGATGGTGGTGAGACTGATGGCTGATCTGAATTTCTATTGGCGCATGGGCGATTACGCCCTCGAGGCATGCCCGCGCCATTTAGTGCGGTTTGAAGATGAGCTAAACGAAACGATTGATCTGGTGAAATACTACCAGTATCAAGGGCACGAATGCAAATACAGCATCGGTTACTTTTACTACGACGAAAAAGAGCCATGTTGGGAGCTGAAATTCGTTGGGGACCGATTCGCCGATATCCTCGAAGGAGATGTTGTCGCCATTTTTAAGATGTTAAAGGCGGCATACGATACGCTGACCGAGTGGAAAGAACGGGATGGAGGTGTGAACAATGGATGAATACATTAAGCTGCCCAACCTCTGGAGCGAGCCGTTCGACTATATCATTGATAACTGCGGTTCGTCTGTTGCACAAGGGTTTGTGGATCGGGTGAATAAGATCCCAGTTGAGTCCATGGAAAGGGTCATCCAATGTAAAGACTGTGCGGTCCCCCACAACAGGTGGACAGGTTGTCCGAAGCTGGGTGGGCTGGTAACACCGCCTGATTTTTACTGTGCGTTTGGCGAACGGAAGGGCGGTGCTGAATGATAAATCCATCGCGCATCAAAAACGCAAAAGTAGAGCCGTTTCCGGTTTTAAAGCCGTGGCAAAAAATAATCATCCGAATCAAGGTCAAACTGTGATGAATATTCAGCATTCCGTACATCAATGCGTGTGATACGCCAGAATATTGACGACATGCCCACCATTGATGCCGTCCCAGTCGTCAGGTGTCGGGACTGCAAATATGGAATGCCGGACGAAGATGCGTGTGATTACAAGCTTGAAATCACGTGTGTGAGGGATATTGTGTGGGAAGCTCACGATCCTGACTGGTATTGCCCTCGTGGTGAACGTGGGGATCTGCTGGATTGGTACGAAGGATAAAACCTAAATTTGATGAACGGACCGAAGTGCCGGGTAGCTCCCGGCGGGCCGAGATTGGCTGTATATGAGAGTGCCGATCTCAAGCTGTTGCTGGGTGGGCGGGTAGCAGCAACTGATGCGGTGGCGGAATAGACATTGGGGAACTGCAGCAAACCGTGGCAATCTGATTTCCACGTAAGGTTGTGTGTTTCAGTAGACGCAGGCAGTGAATAAGAGTATGCAACTGAGCAGAACGAATCATCATTGCAGAAGCCGGGGAGTAGAGATTCGGTGAGACCCCATGTGTGGTGGAAATCCACACCCGCATCAAAAGAAAATATAATGCCCACTACAGTCTGTGGACTGGTATCACACTACTGATGCGTCAGCAAGCGTGGCCTTTCAAACTGCAACGTCTCGCATTGCGAAGCAGGGTGAAAAATCGTAAACACCTCGGAGGAAAGGCTGTAAGCGAAAGGTCGTGAAAGCTCGCCTTCTGCGGAGGGAATGAGAAAGGCAATACAAAAAAATATGATGCGGTGGCGGAATAGGTAGACGCTTAAAGGTAAGGCCCGTTGTGATTACCGACTACTCGGAGGACTAGCAAACCAGCACGGTGAAAATCCGTATAGAAATCCATGCTTGAAATAGTACGGGCTATGTCAGGTGCAAATCCTGACCCGCATTACAAGACAAAACAAAAATTTGCTGTCGGTAGGCAAGCATTAAAAGCCGAGAAGAAAATATAGCCCCAACGGCGGGACACATTGAGGACCAACTCAACAGGGTATCGGCCAAGTCCCAGTACCAAGGTTGTGCAACCCGATCGGGGATGCGTGTGATTGAAGCGCTCGTGGTTAAACGAGGTTAGCCGACTGCACACCCGACAGCGTTAAACAAATAGTCTTTTGATATGAAGGATAAAGAATGACTGAGTTAATCAAACGGAATGCGGCAATCGGAGTTGTCGTTTGCCATCCTAATAATACCGAAGACCAAATCGAAGCGATAGATAATCTGTCTGATGCGATTTCTGAACGTGTGCTGTCAAAGGTGTCCAGCGCATTGCAGAACTATTATTGCATGGGAATTAGTGAGATCGCAGAAGAGGATGAGGATTTCAGAGAATTCTTTGAGCTTGTTGGGTGGATATAAACGAAATGTACTTTTGGTAAGGAGGTGCCACCAATGATAAAGATGATGGAGTCGATCCAGCCGTATGAATGTGACAAAGTGATCGTGCAAGATGATGATGTTATTTTTAACGGCCAACAGATTGGCGCTCCGCGTAAAAGAAAACGAATCAGAACTCTGTATGCTAATAACGGACGAATCTGTATAGACGGATTTGAGTACAAAGACGGGAAGTGGAAGCGAACGCTTTGGGCGCTGTTACACTCGTAATGAAATGAAATTTTGGTGGTGAGCAATTTGACTGAAAAGGTCCCAAGATTCGTAGGTGATCCGGTTGAATTTGCAGAGCAGTATCTTGGACTTCAACTCTATGAGTATCAGAAACAGAGGCTTAGAGAAATGTATCTGGCAGATAAACCAATATATCTAATTCCGGCGAGGTCCTCGAGACGCTGGCCGCTTTGCTGGACAGAAATCATGATAGAAGAAGATGATATGAAATAAAGTTTTGATATGCCAGCACAATAGCTAAGGGAGTGCATCTGCTGACACACTCCCCGAGGCGACTAGCGCCGATCCTTGCCGTCATAGACGGTATCGACAAGCTTGCCGATAAGAATCAGCAGAACGTCGAGAAGAAAATCACGAATGAAATCTTCCATCGCATTCCCCCTTTCTCAAACCGAAGTGTCGGTCTGAACCGTAAGTAACCTAACTTCGAGAAAGATACTTGGGACTATTCACAATGCGATTATAACACGGATGCTGTTGTGCTGGCAATAATAAAATAAGTTTTTGATAGGAGGAGTTAAGCCGTGAAGAACCATCAGCATATCAGATCGGCCAGGGTGAAAGAGCTCGCCGCTTATCTGATCAGAACCGAAACCGTCCCGGACTACGACGAGGGCTTGGACGGGGAGTGGTACCAATGCGGAGAGTATACGGACTATATTATACCAGATGGAAGTCGGTGTATGGATTACGAAGAGGCGCTCAAGTGGACAATCGACTGGCTCAATTCCGATTATCGTGAAGACAAGGAGAATGTTACAACATGATGAAGTGGCCTTTTGACGGATGGATTCTCGATGACACACATTGGGTTGGGGAGTTTGTGGATAAAGAAGGCAATAAATCCTGGCAGATGATTACATTCAACAGCCCAATGGTTGATGGAGTAATCGATGGCGGTTCCGGTTTCTCTGCTCAGGAGATAGACCCAAACGATTTCGAGTGGAACGGCCGCAGATATATCTTAGAGTTGTCCAAGGTGACATATAAAGTTTAGTCTTAGAGGTGATGCTACATGACAATCGCAGAGTTCCGTGAAAAGTATTGTCAAATGTGCGGATCACAGAGATGTGAAGGACCGGGCACGGAATGGTTTGGTGGGTGTATTCATAGAGGAGAATTAACAAGCCGGGGTCAGCGCTCCAAGATAATCTACCACCCTGATCTACCCAATGCTAAGGAACTGCTCGCAGAATTTATCGGAGGGGATATCACATGACTATTTGTGATTGCTATAGAGCCGAGAGAAACTACGCCGGAGACATTGGCATCTGTTATGGAACCAAAGAGTGCGAGGCGTGCGGTTGCGGCGGCGACCAAAGCAAGTGCGACTTCTACCAATACCTCAGAGACAGAGCGAAGCAACCAGAGCCGCCGCGTACATACACGGCAGAAGAAGTCCTAGATTGTATCACTTTGGTGCTGGATAGCACCTACGAATGTAAGCTATGCCACCGCATGATCTACCCAAAGATCTATCTTGATGGCGATGATATACATTGTGAAATCGAAGCAAATGATATTCGCGGAGGACGTAGCAATCACATCATCGTCGATCACATATGCAATGACTGCTTTCAGAGATTAGTAACAAAACATAATCTGGGTGGGTGATAATAATGCAAGTCATGCCTTGTCAGTTTTGTGGGAGGATGCCAAAGATTGATGAGCTGCCGCTCACTAAAGCTGGGGTTAGACGAAGAAGAATCCGTTGCCCGAACTATTGTAGTTCGTTGGGACTGTCAGACATGGGTTACTTCCGCTGGTATTTAGACTATGAAGGCAGCGGAGATGATAATAACCTGTTCAAACTCTGGAATGATGCTCAGAAGCAGAATAAAACATAATTGTGGTATGGAGGTGATGCCGCATGACAGTCAACGAAGCGATATCAAGGCTGGAAGACCATAATCGAATCCACTGTCGGAGAGAGCCATATGCTATTCATCTCACAGAGGCAATTAACATGGCTGTAGACGCATTAAAAAAGCAGATTGAAGTATCTGCCGTTCCACGAAATGTCACAAGGCGGGTCAATTACGGTTTTGGTGAACGGATGCTTTTGCAGTGTGAATATATTTGCCCGTGCTGCAAACGCAAGGTTGACAAAGTAGATTGTTACTGTCGGCATTGCGGTAACGCTTTAGAGTGGCCGGGAGAATAAAACGTAACTTTGATGAGGAGAGTGCATATGACTTTTGGCATGGTTGACGCAATGGGAAACGAAGTCCCGAATCCCATGGTTTTATTCAAAGGTAGGCAAATGAGACTTGCTGAGGTATTTGAGCAGTTAATGGCCGAGAATTTTGAATTAAAGCAAGAAAACGACAAACTTCACGAGCAGCTTCGAGCGTTTGAATTGGTTCGGGATTTTATGAAAGGTTGATTTTGGGAGGGTGAATATGCCGTATAAAAAGGGTGACGAGTTCACTATTAAGATCACAGATGTTATGACCGGTGAAGATGGCACGACCGTCTATCGGATGAATGACTTTGCCAGCCTGGTGTTCGATGAACATGGGCTGGATCAGCTGGAGAAAATGGAAAAGAAAGAAGTTGTGGGGACGGAGAAGGAAAATCCGTTTGAGAGAGTGAGATCCGGCGATTGGTACTATTCCATCTTTGTGGATGGAACGCTCGACTATGAAGCAGAGCGCGGGTCCGAAGACGATGATGCGCAATTTTCTGTCGCCAACTATTGCACCGACAAAGCCATGATGGAACAACGCGCCCTCCACGAAACTCTGAACCGTCTGCTGTGGCGATACTCGGAGGAGCATGGGGGAGATCCTGGCCAGTGGGGTCCTGGATCAAAGCATTGGTACATCTTTAAGAGAACATCTATGGGAGGGAATATTACAACAGCATGGAATGATGATTGCCGTATCCAGGGGGTCCCGTATTTTAGAACAGAGGAGTTGGCGCTTAATGCCATCCACGACATCATCGAGCCGTTCATGGCAGAGCACCCGGAGTTTGTATGGTGACAAAAGAGATGTTTGGTGGAGGTGACGGGGATGGCTAAGTCGGAATGGGTAATCGAACCAAAGGATATGGCTTCTTTTCTTAATGAAGTTGCTGCAAATACTGACGACGAAGAGACCAGGTTCAAACTGGCTCAGTGCTCTATCTTCGTGCACACCATGTATAGAGCACTATATAAAAGGCTTAAGGAGATGGACGAATGAATCGTGTAGGAGAATTTGAAAAGGTTAGCTTCGAGCAATTCCGTGCAGATATACTCGGCGAGAATGTCAACAATGTAATGGATAGCGAAACTGTCGAGTCCAATATTCAGGAGATGTATAACTCGATTCGCCTGCCGCAGCGAGCTACATCTGGTAGTGCTGGGTATGATTTCTTTGCGCCATTTGGCTTTCTACTGGAGCCGGGCGAGACTGTTAAAATCCCGACTGGAATCCGCGTGCTTATAGATGATGGCTGGTGGCTTGGGTGTTTCCCCAGAAGCGGTCTCGGCTTTAAATACAGAATGCAATTAAATAATACGGTCGGGGTGATCGATGAGGATTACGCCCAATCAGACAACGAGGGGCACATCTTCGCAAAGATCACTAACGACAGTAAAACCGGCGCAATCTTACGTGTTGACGCCGGTGAAGCTTTTATGCAGGGGATCTTTATCCCGTTCGGCATTACATATTCAGATAATGCCACCGGCATTCGGAACGGCGGTTTCGGATCTACGGATAGCAAATAGAACGGAGGGCTGATAATGTCCGATCTGTCACGACTGGAGCAAGAGACAATTATCATTTACAACAATGCAGAAAAGGAAGCGACGGTATACACTTACGAGCCAAAGCTAATCAAAAAATTGGACGCACTCTCAGCCTCAGACAGCCGAGTATCACAAGGCCGCAGAGGTGCGGATTGGGCAGAGTATACTATCCCTAAAAAATCTGTTCGCATCCAGATTAACCGACCATACTCAGCTGCGCAGAAGGCAGAAATGGCGGATCGGCTGAATCGAACACTTGGGAGGACAAGCGAATGAAGTTCGGCTTTGGCGATACTGTTATGGTAGATGGTCAGTGCATAGGTGTTGTTTGTAAATGCTACGAACATAAATTCCGTGAGGCGGTTAAATATTCGTACGACATTTATGTCAGAGAGTATAACGCCATTAGGAACTATATGGAAGACGCCGTAAAAAAGAGTCCAGAAGAAGGAGGTGTTTACGAACCTAATGATAGTATCTACAAAGGACAGCCCGATTTATCAAGTGTTATATGTCTGTCCTGAAAAATACGCAGACGGGCATCTAAAATATCATGTTCGATGTAAGGTGTGTGGCTATGAGACTGATAAAAGGAAGTGGGACGTAGAGCACACTTTTGTATGCCAGCATACGAATTACCTTGGCGTTATCACCGCTGATTATACATGGAAGAATCGCAAACTGTCATCTGTATATTCAAATATGATGCAACGGTGCTATAGCGAAAAAGACCCGGATTATAAAAACTATGGTGGAAAAGGCATCACTATTTGTGACGACTGGATATATAGCGAAGAGTCATTTGAGACATGGATGCTCGATAATGGATATACAGACGGAATGAGCATAGACAGAATCGACCCAGACAAAGGTTATAGCCCGGACAATTGTAGAGTAATTCAGACATCAGAAAACTCAAGATATAAATCAACAACAAATTACTTAGATGTTGACGGCACAACAAAAAGCGGAAGGAAATGGTCGGAAGACTTAATGCTCGGACCGAACATGGTTAATACATTACTCCGTAAATATGGCGAGGACACAACAAAAGACTTCATCAGAAAACGGATCGAGAATCCGGGTGTGATGCGCGGAGGGTCAAGGAGTTGGTTGGACGCATATCAAATCAATACATAACAAAAAGGCGCGGCCACAAGGCCGCGCCGGACTTTCAAATTTAAACGGAAGGAGGGACGTATTATGTTAGACACCTGTGGAGATCTGCTGACAGTGAAGGAGCTTCAAAACATCTTACACATTGGTAGATCGAAGGCATATCAGCTTATTAGCGCCGGTGCGATTTATAGCATTAGGATCGGAAAAACGATTCTTATCCCTAAACGGAATCTCATTGAATACATAGACAGATTATGCTATAATACCTGCGCAGTAGATGGATATTCCCAAGCTAAGACGGAGGTGTTAAATTGTTAAGCGTCACGGGAAGTATCCAAGAACGTAATAACCATTTTCAAATGATGGTTCGCTATACGGATTTTGATGGGCGAAAAGTCCAGAAATGCCGTTCTACAGGCGTCCCGATAGGCGGGACGGCTAAGGAGCGGAAAGTAAACAACAGGCGAGCCAATTTACTGCTTGCACAATGGATTGAAGAGATTAAAGAACAAAAAGCTGTGGCCTCGGATCGAAAGCTTATACAGGCGATTAACGAGTGGATGCTTTGGAAAAAAGATCGGGTCAGATTGAACACGTTTGAAAGTTATCAGATTTATCTTGATACTCATATTAAGCCATATTTTAAAACAAACGACCCGTTGATGTGTAACATCACAGTTCGGGACATGCAAAAGTTCGCCGATTATAAATGCAAAACCTTGACACCGCAAACAGTCAAAAAAATATTTGTAGTTTTGCGGGGAACTTTTGATATGGCGATGCGGTATGGAGAGATTGCTTTTAACCCGTGCGACAAGGTGGATTTTTCAAGCGCAAACATCCAAAAGCAAAGACGATTTGTCGGCCAGACCTACACCAAAGAGCAGGCAATGATTCTGTTAAATGCGGTGATTGGCGACCCGTCTAAAGTTGGAATTGTGCTTGCCTTGAACTTTGGCTTGCGAAAGTCCGAAATCAATGGGTTGAGATGGTGTGATGTTGACTTAGACAACGATGTGCTTCATATAAGGTTTACAAGCACCGGGCAGAAGACATTGCTAAATGAAGAACACACAAAGTCAGAGTCGAGCAGAAGAGACCTGGCGATTTCATCTACAATGCATGAGTATCTCCTCGGTGTCAAAGCATCGCAGGAAGAAAACCGCAAAATTTGTGGCAGTTCATACATTGATAGCGGGCGAGTATGCGTGTTCAAAAACGGCAAGCCTTATGGAAAAGACTATGTGTACCACGATCTAAAAAGAATCCAAAAAGAACTTGGACTTCCGATGGTTAGACTGCATGATTTGCGTCATACGGCAGGTAGTTTGCTGTTTAATAATGGGGTATCACTCGAAAGCATCAAGCAAATGCTTGGGCACGAAGATATTAGTGTCACCTCTAATATTTATGTGCATCCAGATGTTGAAAACAGGAAAGCAACAGCCGATGTCATGGAGAAGATACTGTTCAAGGATCCGGCTTGTTAGTGATTTTGTTAGTGATGAATTGAAAGCTCTATTTTTTGGAAAACTTTTATGCGCAAAAAGTTAGAAAAAAGACCCGATTTCAGAAGAAACCGAGCCTTTTGCTGGTGCGCGAGGCGGGACTTGAACCCGCACGTGCGTAATGCACACTAGAACCTGAATCTCACCACATGAGTGTTGGTTGGTGTTATTTAGTGTTTCCTGATGTTGAAAAATCCATTGAAAATCAAAGGAAAAATGCGATTTGCTTGATTAAGCGTTGCACTGCAATGGATTCGGTATCTGAAGACATTTGTTAGTGATTTGTTAGTGATTCGAATATCTGTCTACTGCACAATTATTTCTTAGTCTCAAGATGATTAGGCGAGTGTTTGTTTGCCATTGGCCTAATTGGCTTGATTTCTTAATACGAAAAAATAAGGGGCACCAATCGGTGCCCCTTATTTTTTTACCTATGTTCCATTTCGGCCAACAAGAATAAGTAATCAGACAATGCCATGTTGGCGACTTGATCTTCGCAGACCTCTCGGCTCAATGCTTCAAGGTCTTTTTTTTGCATCTCTGCGTCATCCATGACTACCATCCTCCATAAATATTGTCCTTGGCCTCTATGATTATATCAGACAGGACTTGGCTCGCGTATTGTGTTTGACAACAAACGGCAGATATGATAAACTTTTACCGTGGAAGCCCACCTGTCTGTTATCGAGTTTTGTCCGTTTGTAGATAGGGACGGCGTAAAAAGACGGCTGCCTGTTCTCCTGCGAGGTGCGGGGAGGAGGCGAGTGTGCTGCCCTCGTGGGATATACCGGCGAACCGGAATAACCCAAAAGGAGGACCGTACATGACACTTTCCGAAAAGATTGCTCTGCTATCATTGGTAATTACCTTTGTAGGTCTCATGTACGAGGTCTATAAAGATATAAGAGTACATTAAGGAAGTGAGTCGTCTGATTGCAGCAGACGACTCACTCTGGTTGCGAACAATGTTCGCACCTAAAGTTGGCTAGTTATGTTGTGGCAACCGTCTGGGCTTCCACATCCTTATTGTAGCATGCAGATTAGCAGAATTCAATAGTCTCGGCACTATTTTTTGTATGTGACTTCCACAATATTGTTTCTTCTTTAGGCCACTCTCTCGGGTGGCATTTTTATTTCCAGCCTACCTGTTAATCAAGTAAGATTGTAATTCGTCCTTCGCGGCTTTCATGCCGTCGATCTCATTGCCGTCGATGCCATGAGACAACAGAGCCAGGATCGCCTTTTGAGTAATCCGATTCCCTTCGTCCATCAGATCAAAGCGTTCCTTGTCCTGCCGGAGCAGCTTGTCATGTTCGCTAACTGTTGCTTCGAGCGAATCGAGGCGTTCGTTCTGTATAGCCTGCGGCTGCTTTGCCTTGTTAATTCCTTTGACAAGCCAACTAATAGCCCCGGCGATCACGCTGATCCCGGAGCAAATTGCCAGAACCCATACAATAAACTGTTCCGGCGTAAATGTAATTACTTCGTGCATTTGGCCTTCCTCCTTATACAGAAAGACCGCCAGCATATTCTACATATCCGACGGCCCAATTATCATCGCTGCCGTCAATCTTGTAACAGACTAGGTAGCTATCCTTATATTTTGCCATGCAGTAGCAAGATTCAAACGCGTTCAAGCTACCTGTCTTTGTAGTCCGGTTTACATTCTTATACACAGACTCCTCTGTAGATCCGTTCTTGTACGCCTTCCACGGATAGAAGGTTTGCAGGGAAGAGGAGTCGGAAGTCGCGGCGGTTGTGGCAGTTGCCGTGGCAGGAGAATTGCCAGATGCACACATTGCCGCCCAATCACTCTTCGTACCATAGAAAAGGTTGATGTCCAGATTGCCAGAGTACCCAGTGATTCTGCCACTG
>Ga0326512_10001686_pt1 | contig 16716 bp, 6 predicted proteins | sample 1_2617_0518_D_FD_203652 | JGI IMG/M metagenome (GOLD analysis project Ga0326512, IMG submission 203652) | Bovine rumen microbial communities from UC Davis, California, United States - 1_2617_0518 | ecosystem: Host-associated > Mammals > Digestive system > Stomach > Rumen | place: USA: California... | reverse complement strand
GTCATAGTAGAAGCTATTCCCATCATTTCTTGGTTTTGCTGGTATATTATTCCAATCCATTAAGATAACATCTTTAGAAGTATCTTTTCCCATCATATCTATATTAGCTGCTGCAATCTCCTCAGGTAATACTGTATCAGAACTTAAGTATTTATCGGGTATTTCAATAAAGGTTCTACTTCTAGCATCTTCTGCAGTATCTTGAGCTTTCTTATATGCATCTTTCATAAATGCGTTAAATGGTGACTCTCTATAAGAAATTGCAGTAACATTCTCAAAGACAGATTCTTTAAACTTACCTATAAAGTTAGCATACCTTTCAAGATCTTTATCAGGAACATATGTTTTAAGAACATATCCAGTAGTTCTATTAGAACTATCTAAAACAGGTTCAACAAAATCTAAGAAGTCTGATGCAGTTACAGAATTCTCTCTAACACATACAAAGGTTACTGTAACATTCATTGCATTAGATAGAGGTACTTCTAAGGTAACAGGATTAAAGAGATTACTTCTATGTACATATGGATTATTCATATAAGCCTGTTTACCATCATCATAAGCTCTCTTGAATATAGTGTAAGCCTCATACAAAGGAGAACTTTTATTAGTTACTGCTTTTGATAAATTAGCTGTAGCTATAGAACCACTTGAATTAACAGGAATAAATAAGTGACTATTAGTTGTAATAGCTGAAAAATCCTGATCCATATCCTTTAGAAAAATATTATTAAAGGTTTTCATTCCTTTTATAGAAATGCCCTTTCCATCAAAACTATCTTCAACTTCCTTAATTGTTTTAAGGTTATTAGAAAGAGAATTCTGATAAGCAAGAATTCCTGAGGATTCAGGTGAAGAATCAGTCTGTATTAGTGTAGGGGATACTTTAATATACCCAGATGACATAAGAAGATTATTTTTATCTACAAATCCATAGTAATCAGCAGCATATAATGAACATCTTTGCTGATTCATGTTTAAGCAAGGTTCAGTTGCACCTGTGGTTGAACCATAAGCAAAAGAAGCATTAATATTACTCTTCCCTGTAAGGCCAAGTTTACTAAAGCTATTGTTATATAAGTAATTAAACTTATTAAGATTCTTATGTTGGTTTCTAGCTATTACACCTAGTGTCTTAAAGTTAGTATCTCTACCTAACTTTTCTTTTAGGAAGTGATTCCAACGTACATCTGGATCTACACTATTTCCTGTTTCAGTAATCTTAGGGAGTACAACAACAGAAATATTTGCAAGATTATCATACTTAATTCCAATATTAGTGTTTAAAAGGGCATTAACTATTAAATAATCTACAATAGAATCCATACCAAACACTAATTGAGTAGCTCCTTTATCTTTAACCTCAGCACTTAATGCAGAAAGGTATCCATCAATATATTCTGTTAATACCTTTGAAGTATTTAATTGAGCATCTCCTTCTTGAGTTAAATTAGTATTTTTAACTCTTTCTATAATATGATCATATAACTCTCTAGCATTAACATGTGTACCATTAAATACAATAGTTGGTACCTTATCATTAAAGGCAGAGAAATTTTTTGCAGTCTTATCCGTAAGACTATAGACATTCTCAAGTAAACCATCTATTAGATTTAAATCTGATGCAGTTGTATTACTAGTAGCAAGGTGTAAAGCAGCTAAAGCTCTTCTCTTACTTGATTTTATCTTCAGACCACTAAACTTATATACACTACCACCTATAGTTTCTCTAATGTTAGATTCAGTAGCTAAACCAATACCTTTACTTGTATAGGCTAATCTAATGCTATTAAGAATAGTATCAGCAGTAATCTGAGTGGTTGTAGCATCTTCTTTATAGCTAGAGTCATTTACATTATTTATTGTTGTATCTTCTTCTACAGGAGTAGTATAAGCCTTTTGGAATCCTTCATAGAATGAAACATCTTTAGTGTTCTTTACATATTTTATGTACTTATCATAAAGATCATTTAATTCAGTTTGTTCTTCCTCACTTAATGATACTGGACTTGTACCACTTGTAAGATAACTAATGAATTCAGGTAAGTTTGCAAAAGCTCCTTCCACACTCTTTTCAATCTTTTTAGCAAGTGCATCATGTTCACTCTTAATATATTTATAGAAATTTCTTTGAGATAAGTACTTAGTTTCCTTATCTTCTTTCCACTTTTTATATTCTTCTTTAAGCCCTTCTTCCCATTTTTTATGTTCTGTAATATCTTCAGGTTCTGTTACATTATAGTAATCTTTTCTCCAAGCTTCTTTTTCAGTATCACTTAATGCATCATAGCTTTCCTTTGGATTTAATTCTAAGTCTAGTAAAGCACTCCATTCTTTGGCTTTTGATTTAGTTAGCTTAAATCCAGTAAGTCCACCTAAAGAGTATTGATTGAATATTATATTAGCTGTTTTATCATCATCAGCTTTTTGAGCTTGATTAAGAATACTAACAGTATTAGCTAACTGTCTATTAGAGTATTCTTCTAAATCATTCATAGCACCATTAATCAGCTGCTGCTCATCAGAAGGTATGGAATCTCTAACATTCTCATAAGCAAGTCTAATCTTATTCTCAAAGTCTTTCATATACTTATAAGAGAATAATACAGTCTTGGCATATACTTCATTAGTCTTAGATACTACATTATCATTAGGACCTTTTCCAAATAACTGCTTTATGTTTAACATTTCAGCATCATGGATACCTAAGAAGTCACCATAAGCATCTCTTACCCTTATCTTAACCATAGCCATGGTAGAAGCATCTAAGGTATGTACCCACATAGGAGGTATCTTAGAACCAGAAGATTCTCTATTAAGTACATGTCCTACTCTACCACTAAGATGGGAATTACCTGCATGTGTACTAATTAATCTAGAATTAACAATGTCATGAATAGTAGGTATTAAACATTGCTTCATTAAGTCTAATGACTGACCTAAAGGACCTAAGTTAAGTCTACTGTTTACTGCTTCTTGGATTTTACGTACATCCTGCATAGTCAGCTGATTTAAATCCTTATCCTTAAATTCACTACTATTAAGGATTTGATTTATAGTATGTACATACAGATTAGAGAATGCTTCTAAGCCTTTATTAATAATTCTAGCCCTATCTTGAGCTTCTTTAGTAACTTTATTACTTGAGTTAACAATCTCTACTAAGCAAGCATCCTGAAGCTTCTTAAATAAAGTACTATTATTAATAATAACAGGAGCATATCCTTTATAGTATTCTAAGTTATGAACTTCAGTAGAATTCTTAGTATACTCTATAGATTTTCCTTCTTTATTATATAGAGTAATCTTTCCACCATTAAGCTCAGCTAATTGATTAAATGTATCTATTACTTCTGAGAAGTTTCCACTATTACCAGCTTTAGCTAAATACTTAGATATTTCTTTAGAAATGTTATTACCTAAATGTAATAACAGAGCAGTTCTACCCGCACCATAAGTACTAGGCATAGCAATGTATTTAATAACATCTCTGTTAGCTAATGCTTTAATGATATCTCCAATGTTATCACTACCAACACCATAGATGGTGCCTAAAAATCTAAGAAGTCCATCTAGATCTCTATTTTCTGATGCATTAGCAATAACTTGTGTAACAAGAGTTTGTCTAGAAATATTTGCAGCAGCCTTATCTGCAGATAATATGTAGATATCCTTATAGGAATCGTTACTACTAGCTAATGTAATGAAATCCCCAAAAGTTGCTTCAGCACCAGCTCCATGTCCATCTTCTAAAAGATATGTAGGAATAACACCAACAGCTATCATCTTTTTTATAGATATTTCATCAGTATTGGCAAATAAGTCAGATTGTCCAAAATGGAATGAAGTACCATTATTTAAACCATCAACTTCTATTGTATAAGGGAAATCTATTGTATCTAAAGTTCCATTCTCAATAGCAGCAATATCATCAAAAACAGTATTTTGATTACTATTTATGGCTTCTTTTACAGCATCCATTAGTATTGCGGCAGGTATAGACTTATCTATCTTATAAGCCTTTTCTCCCTTGGATACTGCAATATACTTTAATTTAGCTAATGCTTCTGAGAAACCATCAGGCTTACCTTTTCCAATATCATCTTCATACTCTTTAAGTGTTTTATAGAAGTTTTCATAAACTTCCTCAATCTTTGTAAAAGATAATTTATCTACAGGGAATCCAAGATTAAAGAGTAAGGTAGCTTTAAGTAGTATTAACTTATTCTTTTTATCAGAGTCAGTGTCAGTGTCTTTAAACTCTATACTATTTGCATCTTTATGACCTTCATCATCAATGTCAAAGAATTCTCTATATGGCTTAAATTCACGATAGTTAAATTCACCTGAGTCTACATAGTATCTATTATTTAATGTAAATATAGAAGGGAAGTATAACTCTGCATCTTTATCCGTTGGTAAACTATTAACAAATCTATCGAACTCTATAGCCCATCTTAAGATACCTTCATTCTTAGATTCTATATTAGCACTATCAGGTCCCCAAAGATCAGAAGGTTCTTCCATACCAAGTCTTGCTTGAGTCTCAGAATCAAGCTCTCTCCAATTAGTAATATATCCTTTAGCCTTCTTTCCTTCTTTATATAATTTAGTCCCTATAATCTTATCATAGAGAGCTCTCTTAAATTTCTTAGGAGTCTTAAAGTTTAAGAGTTCTTCTATAATTGCATTAGCTTTATTAGGGGTACCATCAGGTTTAACTACAAATGCTTTAGGAAGATAATATGATGTTGCATCACCCTTAATCTTTACCTCAGCAAAATTATTATCTACATTGATAGTAACAGTATATTCATTACCATCACCAAAGTTTCTTACTAAGGTTTGTCTCTTAGCCCCTTTCCCATTAAATTTTTCTCCCCATTCTTTTTGCTTATCACCAAAGGCTTTTTTCCCTACAATAGGGTCTTTATCTTTATCTCTATTTAGTAAATCATCTAAGATTCTTACAGTACTCTTTCCTTCTTGAGTGATTACATTATCATTATTTATATTGGTAAGCATCTTCTCACCTTCAGGAGTAAGAGTAAGTATTCTCATAGAAGGTTCAGTCATATTTTCAGAGAGTTCACCTGTTTCAGTATTGAGGTATTGCTTTTTAACATATTCCTTAACTTCAAGCATGTTAATAGCTCTAAGGCCTAACTCTTCTACAAGAGTATCCATTAAATTAGCAGGAGTTCTCTCCATATCTTCAATGGAAATACCCAATGAATGCACTAGCTGTTTACCAAGAGATCTTACAAGATTCTCTAAGTTACATCCCTTGGTTGTAGCTAATTTATTCATAGCAGCAGGGGAAAGTATCTTACTTAAACTCTGAATCCAATCAGTGGATGAAACCATGTTGATAGACTGTAAAGCATTTAAACCAGTAGCTGCTAATACATTCAATACTTCATCTGAGTAGATAACATTACCTTCATACTTAGTACCAAAGATAGAATCTGCTATACATTCCCCTGAATCTTTAAATGAATATCCTGCTTTAGCTAAATCTTTAACATATTTAAGTATTATTGGTAATTTACTTATACCTCTATAGTGAGTGCTTTGGTTAGGGATATCAAACATTGACCCAGCTTTAGTTAATACTGAGCTATTTTTTGAATTTACTTTAAGGAACTCACCATACTTACTAAGATTAAGTCTCTGCTCTACAACACTTACAGGACTTTCTGCGTGAATCTCATTCTCAGTATCTGTATTCTTAACAGGGGTAGAAGCTACTTTATTCTTAATTTTATTTTTATTTATATACCAACCTAAAAGCTTAGCTAACCTAGAACGAAGTTCTTTATTGAGCTTATTATCCTCTGTGTATGTATAAACATACTTACCATTATCGCCAAATCTTCCTGAAACATAAGCATCCTTTATTGCAGTAATGTCACTACTTGTAAGAGTACCTATTTCTTGAGCTGTCTCGCCTTTTTCTTTTCGTTTATTATTGAACTCTTTAGCTTCATCATTGATACCATTGAGAGACTTTATTACTGAATCAGTATTATTTAGGGTATTAAGAAATGTTTCTAAACTTTCTTCTCCAGCATTGGCATAATCTACAGGAGCATGTTCAGTGTATGTAGTAGCTTCTCCAATAGTATATGCTTCTACAGCAACCATAGCATCGTATATTTTGGTTCTTTCCATATCCTTTTTTGAATTGAGGAATTTCTCAGCAAGTTTATCTAAAACAGCTTTCTTTTGATCTGCATTAGATATTTCTACATACTTCTTAATAGCCATATAAGCAGCATCGACACTAGTAGCTGCTTCAATGAGTTTATCTATACCTTTTACTTCTTCTGTGGCTTTAGATTTAGAAGGAGCATATCTACAAGACATATAGATAAATCTCTCTGACATATTATTAGCTGTTGTTTCACTAGGTATTCCTTTAAGGATAGCATCAGCTATTACACCACCACCATCGAGAGATTTATCAAAATTAATAATTCTATTTTGGAGATTATCCTTTTCATTTATACCATTAAGTATTACTTTTGGTTTTGGTTTAGAGTTCATATAACTCTTAGTTACACCAATATTAGCATCAGCATTTGAATCAAAGTTATCATCAGTAGGTGTATTTGAAACATTTGGATCAAAACCAACAGCTCTCCTAAAGGCTTCAGTTTTTAAAATTTTATAGAATAAATCTACTAATTGTCTAGAATGTAATCCAGTATAACTATAAGCATTCTTTATAGGTAACTCATTAGCAGGTATTTGAGAGAGGATTACATCTAATAATGTGTGCTGTCCTGTAGTACCTGTAGCATCAGTACCTTTAATAGGAGTGTTATACAACTTCTTAAGAATATTTAGAATCTTTTTTCGTTTACCATCTTTATTTTTAAGAACTTCATTACCAAATTTAACTCTCCTATTCTCTATACTTCTAAGTCTATAGATCTCAGAATCTTTCTTAATACTCTTATCGACAATAAGAGGATTAAAAGTCTGAAATATAGAGTTCTCACTATCCTTAGGAGGGTATGCTGTATTTATTATTAAAGCAATAACATTACCCTCTGTAATCTCAGTCCCTTCACGTTGTTGGGTTGCAGAACCAAGAGCATAAATATTAAATATGCCTGATGATGTATTGTTCTCGTTAAGTTTAACATTGCTAAAGAGATTTAGAATAGCATTACAAGCACTGAGAAGAGTTTTATTATTATCTCCTGGAAGTTTATTTATTCTATTAAGTAAAGCTGTTATGTCTATTTTATCTTTAACACTGAAGTATCCATTAAGGTCCCCAGCGTCAGCTTTACTCTTAAGTATTGTGGCATATTGTTGTATACCCTTAGCATCAACTACTGCATCAGAAGGTATTCCTATAATTCTTCTACCTATATGCTGGAATACAGATGTTAAAGCAGCCATACACTGTTTATCGGTAAATTTACCAATAGTATCTTCAGCTACTGATTCTGCAGCCTTTTCTCTATCTTCCTTGGCTTTCTCTTCTTTAATAATCTTTTCTGTTAAAGCTTCTCTACGGAAATCTGTCTTAGTAGAATAACCATGTATTACTGTAGTTGCTTCGACACTTTTTTGAGACTCATTGTATTTAGTTTGTGCTTTAGCAAGTTTATCTAAATAGCCACTTAAAAAACTATTAATAATAGTAGTATCTGTTGAAGCTACTTCAGTAATAGCTTTACCAGAAGCTCTCTTAAGAGCTTCCTTGAAAGCATCTTTAGATCTATTTAAAAGGGCTTTGTCAACTAAACCATGCTTATCTAAAGTATTAAGAATCTTATCAATTTTATCATCAGTTATTTCAACAAATTGATTCTTATCATCATCAAAAATAGAATCATATACTTCATTAGCAGCTTTATACTTATCAGATTCTTCAATAATAAATTTACCACCAACATCAGATACTTGGTAGATATCCCCATATTTTTTATTAAGCTTAGCTAATCCTTTCTCAGCACTTGCTTTATCAGAATAAAGCTTCTTTCCATATAATCTATTATTTGTTTTAATTGCTTCTTTAATAGCTCCTACAGTTTCTGTAGCTATCTTATTAATTTCACCCCTTTTATCTTTTACCTGATTTTCGGGGAGGAGATTAATTATTTCATTGGTACGCTTTGTTAAAGTATCACTTTCAGAATCTGCTATTCCATCTACTTTATCTTGTAATAAAGCTCTTTTTACAGCATCCTTAAACTCTTTTGAATCTCTATCTTTATTTCGTATAGTATCAATAAGTTCATTGTCATCTTTAAAAGTAGTACTTCCATCTAGGATTGTCTTACGTGCTTCTTCTCTGAAATTATCTGGTAAACCACGGAAATCTCCTTCAGATGCTTCAAGATATTCCTCATTAAGATAAGAACGCTTTAAATTATTAAACTTATCCTCAGTAAATCTTTCTTTAATCTTAGTTTTACGAGCTGGAGTTAAGGTAGTATCATTATCAAGAGCCTTGATAAATCCAGCATAGTCACGCTTAACGATTGCTTCCTGAATATCAGGGTTCTCTAGCATATCTATATATTCAGCAGTATCTACACCATGTTCTGTGAATAATGTATTGATACTCTTACCTAAGCTAGGTTCTACTATATCAAGCTTTTGTATTGTAGGACTTTGATCTTTAGAGAAATCATATGATTCATTATCTTTAGTAGAGTTAATATAGTCATAGTACTTATTAGCACTAGCTTCACTCATTCCGAAATCTCTTTGAATATCTTTTAACTGATCTTCTTTAGATTTATTCTGAAAGGCAGTTTTCTTTACTTTTTCTTGAGCATCTTCAGATAAAGTACTGGTCTCGTTATCAATCTTCTCGGATTCTTGCTTAATAAGATCATTAAGCTTTTGGTTTATACCAATAGATCTTGCTGCAACTATTTCACTGTACTTCTTATAGGCTTTAGAGAGATCATTATATTCTTTAGCTTTCTTCTTAAGTCTATTAAGCATCTTAGGATCACTAGCAGCATCACTAGCATTAAAGGTACTTTCATTAACACTAGCTACACCATTTTCATCAATGACTAAGCCTGCTTTCAGTAAGGAATCATTACCAGCAATACTATTTAGCTTATTCTTATACTTCTCTAACTCACCGTTCTGAATCTTTTTCAATGAATCTGAGTATTCTTGGAGAGCTGTAAGAGACTTCTCTGGATCAAGCTTCTCTACAGTATCTAAGAATTTATTATAATCCTTCTCAGAATCTAAAGTAATTCTAGGTCCAAATAACCATTCTTTACCTTGCTTATAGATACTGCTTTCTGTAACCTTATTTTTACCATACTTAGCTCCAGCCATAAGAGGTGAAGAGGTTGCATGGAACATACCACCACCAACAATACCTGAAGCAGCAGCTTTAGCTAATTCATTTTGATCATATTCACCCTTACCCCATTGCTGAATAGCAGTAGAACCTACGTTTTCTGCAGTAAGGGATAAACCAGCATTAATAACATCTTGTACACCTGTACCAGTATGTGTATGTAAAAATTGATTAAGTTTATATGGAGCTGTGATAGTAGACTTAGAAGCTCTCTCCATAATATCAACAGCTTTATCCGTAAGAGAAGTCTTTCCTTCTGCTTTACGAGTAGCTCTTTCGATTTCACTTATTGCTTTCTTAGTGTTCTCTTTCTGTAAAGCTGAATCCACTTCAGTAAGAGTCTTTCTACCAATATCAATAGCTCTACTGATAGCAGCTCTACTCTGAGAAGCAGCATCACTAAATCCACTTAAGTACTTGGTTTCTTTAACCATCTTACTAGCAGCTTCTTCAGCAAGATCCTTAGTAGATTTACCTAAACCACGGAATAAGTACTTAGAAGCTTTAAAACCTTTAGTAACACCATACATACCTGCATGGTCTACAGCAGTAGCAAATATACCTGTAAAGAATGCTTTCCATTCTTCTTCAGATGGTAAGCTACCATGTTTCTCTATATAAGCTTCCATCTGATCATTCATGATAGAAGAAGCTTCAGATAACATACTTGTACCCCAAGTAAGAGCTTTTACCCAAGGACCGCCAGGAACCATGAGTAACATAGCAGAAGAGGCTACAGTAGCTAATTCATCAAGAGGATGCTGAGCAGCTTGCTTTATATTAAAGAACAAGTCATCTACTACGCTTGGTTTAATACCTAAGGTCTTATTAGAGATATCTCTAGCTCTTTCTTCCATCATAGACTGAGCTGTTTCAGGACTAATCTTATTAGAACCAAGGAAAGTATTCTTATCATTTCTTAAGGTATTTAATTCTGACTTAATGTTAGAGTATTCTTCCCCATACTTGTTATATATTTCTTGTTCTCTAGGAGTTAACTGTAATCCTTCTAATGTACCTTTAAGATATGCTATCTTATTAAGAGCATCCTGAGCTTCTATAGGATCATTACTAAATAACTGCTCTTGAGCTTCAGCTAATTCATTAGAGAACTTCTGATAGGCTTCTAACTTCTTATCAATACCTTTAAGATCATTAAGAGGAAGATTAGCTAACTTATGGTTCTGATATACCATCTGAGGAGAGTAAATTAAGTCTCCTAAAGTCTGCTTAAAACCATTAAGAACTTTATCAGTAAAACCAAGATTAGAATCTATTTCATATCCTGCTAAAGCTGCTCTAGGATCTCTAGATGCTTGTATTCTATTTTGGATTTCATGGATTACATTAATCTTATCTCTATCTAAAGCATATCTCTTGCTTAATATAGGATCTGAAGAAATAACCCTAAGTAACTGATTAGGGTCATCAATTCCCTGTTCTACTAATTTATCCTTTTTAGCTTCTATTTCTAATTCAAGCTGATTACCTGAATCTTTATTAAGCTGGTTTAATTCATTCCAAGCTTCTCTATCTACTTGAGCACTAGCTTCTGCGTATAATGGACTTATTGTTCTATTAAATTTTTCATCAGAGGCATCTTTAATTAATTGATCGTATTCAGACTCATCGTAAGAATCAAGGGAATCTTGTCTTGCTTGGTATAAATCATAAGTGGAATTAGCCATAAATAATAAACTCCTAAGGTTAAAATACTCAGGAGTTTAGGTATGTGTTCAAAATTTGTCAATACGTTTAACCACAGTATATGACTAATACTTACTTATATAACCACCAAGCAGCATGATTAGGTTGTTTACGCCATTTTTCACCAAAAGCCCTAGATCTATCTCTTTGCTTCAGTATCTCCTCATCTATCTTCTTCTGTCTTTCAAAAGCTTTATCATCAGTTTTAGGTTCACTTGCTGCCTGTACATAAGAAGGAAGCTTATTAACACTAGAACCAAATAGATCAGATGTTACATCTATAGATTCTTGTTTTGGTTTACTTACTTCCTCTGTATTTACAGTCTTTTTCTCAGGCTTACTCTCTTTTAGGTATTTTCTATAATACCCTAGAATAGCTGCTTCATCCCCACTAATCTTATTAATAGTGGATGCCCCTAGATTATGTAAATAACTAAAGAAACCTCTTTTATCTTTTTCAGGGATTAAATCTAAGATACTATTCCTAAATCCAGAAGATGCATTGATTATTGCAGCTAATGCTGCTTCATCGAGATTAGAATCTCCGTACTTATGCTTAAAAGCTTTAGCATAGTTCTCACCTATACGATCTCCTTGAATAAGTCTACTAGATATCATGTTATCAAAATAATCACCAATATCTGAATACCAAGGTCTAGCTGCTTCTATATCTTCTATATTTAATTCATCTATAGGAATACCAGATGTTTCTGATAGTGTTTTAGCTGTATCCGAATTAAGCAGTCTTCCCAATTTATAATCAGCATCTTTTGGTATAAACCCAGATATTGCTAAAAAAGCAGGATTTGTCTCAAAACCAGATAGATAATTTTTGATACCACTATCTTTATTCTTTAAGATGTTATTTAAATATTCCCATTGTTCATCTGTTGTATCAGCCATTTATTCCTCCTTAGAAATTTGGATGATAATTATCTGTAGCATCTTTAGCTATTCTTTTATCTAAAAAATTATTGTATACCTGGTCTTTTTCTCGCTTTTTTTCAACATATCCTTTTAAATTAATTTTAAAGTAGTCTTTAAGTTTATTTTCTTTCATACCAATTATTTCACGATGCTTCTTATAAATAAAGTTTAAAAAACTATCAAGGTCGGATTTATCTAATCCAAAGGAATTAAAATCAGGAGTGAGTATGAGCTCAAGGAAAGCATTAGAAGCTTTTTTATAGAAATCTCCTTCAGATATAGCTTTTGCTAACACTGGATCAGGTTCTCCGAAGATATACCCATTTTTTGTATCAAAATCTTTCTTTTCCTGTTCAGCTACAGCTAAATTACGGCTAGCTCTAAAAGAAGCTTCATCTACAGTCTGTTGAGGATACATAGAATTTATTACTTTACGTATGATATGGGCAGGTATATTCATGCTAAGTCCATTATCCCAAACAGATCTAACTAATGCTCTATCATTAACATTGCCAAGTTCATCTCTAAAATCTTCTCTTGCTGCAGATAACATATTAGCCACTTCTTGCTCATATTGCTTATCTGCATAGCTCTGAACACTTTGAATCTGTGAATTAATATCATCAGCAAATTCTGAATTAGTTAAAGAGTATAGTCTATACTGATCCATTGCTTGTTCAGGAGTAATTTGATTGCTATATAACCGAGAAGTTATCTGTTGCAGCTTACTATTAAGAGCACTCTTTCTTTGATTCTTTCTCTTCTCAGAATCATAGAAGAAAGCAGGATTAACATCCATGCCATATTTTTCTTTAAAGCTATTAACAATATTATCTATGTCATCTTCGCTAACCTTACCTTCAAGAACTTCTCTGTCAGCTAATTTACCTTGAATATATGGATCATATCTATTCTTTAACTGTTGTTGAGCAAAGTCCCTAATATCATTTAATTCTCTCTGAGTTCTATTATTAAAACCAAGAGCACTAAGAAGCTCTTGTTCATTACCTGCTTTATAGACATCTTGGTTTACTTTACTAACAATATCTCTACCAACAGTTTCAAGCATTCTATTAGATTCTTTAGTCTTTAATGCTTCCATAGCCTTATCTAAGTCAGCATCATTACTATTAATAAAGTAAGTATCACCATATAACTGTTTAGCTAAGTCTTCATTAGCATTCTTAGCTTGAGTATACCTATCAACCATATCTTCATTATTTTGGATTTGCTTAAGTAACTCAGCTTTCTTTCTATCTGCTATCTGTTGTCCTTGATTCTCTAGCCAACCTAACCCACTTCTAAGTACATTAAACATAGGATTATTGTAATTAGCTATAGCACGAGTATTCAAGGAAACATCAGCATATGGAGTGTATTGTGCCATAATTAAAATCCTCTATAACCTCTTTTCTTTAACATTTCAGTAGCTACATAGTATTGAGCAGGACTAATACCTCCTGCTTGTGCATCAGCCAAAGGAATAATCCTACCTGTATTTCTATCTATCAAGGAATAAGGGTCTTTAAAATTTAAAGGAACTCTACTAGGTACATATGCATTAGCTACTTCTGCTTCTCTCTGTATTGCATTCCTTTCAGCAGTATTACCCTCCCAAAATCTTCTAAGCTTTTCCTGTTCCCAATCTTTTATAGCCTGTTCTCTTACAGAACCAGTAAAAATATTAGGACCTACTCTAGACTGGTAAGTATCCATAACATCATTAGATACATTCTGTAGATACTGAAGAGTCTTAATGTCATTAGCATAAGTATTAAATAAAAAATTAGATAATCCGAAACTCATTTTAACTCCTTAAATATAATTTAAAGCTTCCATTGGGATAATACCTCTCTGTACAGCTTCAGCAGGAGATATACCACCTGCAGCTCTTAAAGCTGATAATACAGATTGTCTCCTATAATTATCAAACCCACCATTATGTCTAACAGCTTGAGTTACACTAGATAATGTAGGAGCAGCTACATTAGGTGTAGATACATTAGGTGTATTAACTACAGGAGTATCACTTACTACTCCTAGTTTAGGTGCTCTTTTTAAAGGTTTGGCTGGTTGTACAGGAATATTAGCTACTTTCTTTGGTTTAACTACTGGAGCTACAGTAAGTTTATCTACAGGTTTTTCTGTATCAGGACCTACTTCAACAGTACCAGGAGGTATTTCACCTTCATCTGCTGACATAGGAGGTAATGGCTTATTAGCATCACTATCGGTAGAATAATCTATATCATCTCCTATATTGAATGTACGGAACTTAGGAAATGGTGTTTGTTCTACAGGTATGGAACTATACCTAAAGGGTGCTCCAGAATCCAACGGGTCAAACTGTCCTGTCTGAGCATTCCTATAGTAACGTATACCATCTTCATCCTCTAAAACCTGTGTATCTACTACACCTAGTTTAGGGTCTAAATATTGAGTACCCTGAGAATTAATAGGCACTGTAGTATCAACACTAGATAAATCTTCAGGATGATTTTCAATACGTAATCTATCTCGATAACCATCAGGTAAAGGCATAGTACTCATATTACCTGCATTAGCCATTACACCATTAATACCACCTCTAACAAGACTACCTAACTGTCTAGGAGAAAGGGTATTAGAACTTCGAGGAACAGTCTCACTAATACCTTTTAAATTACCATTATTATTGTATGAATTCTTCATCCAACTTCTAGCAAAGTTCTTAGTATACTTTTGGTTTAATCTTCTTAAACCACTATCTACAGATTCTCCCGAAATAGTTCTAGATTGAATTGCCTTTTTAATAGCTGTTTCATTCTTATTACTAGTACTAGTATTAGTATTAGTAGCATTGCTAGCTTTAGTTGGTTTTTCCATAGCTTGTATAAATTCATTAAAAGAATCATCTTTAGTAGGATCTATATCTTTTCCTGTGAGACTTTTTACAAATCTAGCAATGTTATTATTAAATGTTTCAGGACTCTTTATGTCTTTTCTATTGCCAATAGCATTACTTATAACATTACTTAAAGAAGTTTTATTTGAAGTTTTATCTATAAATTTCTGATTAAACTTAAGTAAGTCTCTAGGTTTATTTTTATCAAACCTACCCGAAGTAATACCCTCTTTAACCATATTCTTTACAACTTTTTGTACAGTATCCTGCATATTCTTATCTAGATTTTCTTTACCTACTAATTTCTTATTAGCTTTAGCTAAAGATAACTCTTCTGATGAAGGTGTACTAGATTTAGGAATTTTTTTATAACCATGCTGAAAACCTTCAGACCATGTTATAGGGTTTTTATTCTTTTGCCAATCATCCCAAAATGCCATAGTTTACCCCTTGATTGTGAAAATAGCGTTAATTAAATTGATATAATCTCTTCCTGTTAAAGAATTAGGATCTCTTAAATATTTCTTATATAATTCAGGTGCATGACGCTTAGCATCATTAAAATTACTTAAGACAAACCTTAAGTTTTGTCCTGTTAAAGGAGCATCTAAATCTCTATACATATTAATAATAGTTTTTGCACCTAAGTTATGAGCACCATATATAGTTGCAGCATTAATAGGTACACCTGCTTTTCTAAGAGTTCTAGCATTAATCCTAGCATAGTTTGCAGCAGCTTTACCCGCATAATCAGCATTAGTTCTATAAGATACATCAATACCTGGCATTACTCTTCTCCAAGTACCTTCATCAAATTGAGCAGGACCTACGTGTTTCCCATCTTTACTTAGAGCATTTAAGTTATTCTCACCTTCTCTCCGGAACAACGTCTCAAAGAAAGGTTCAGTAGAATGGTATTTACCATCTGTACCTACATAGAATTGTACATCATCATAGTTATCCCAATCATCCCTAGAGATAAGTCCTTTAGGTGTATCAGAAGGAACATATGAAGGTAAATTAGCTGCTCTTACAGCAGTATTGAGTGTTGGTTGAGCTACACCAGTAGAACCAGAAGATATAGGAGGTAATGGTAACTTATTATCACTTGTGTATACCTTACCTGATACTCCCTTAATAGTATTCATATCTATAGGAGATACAGATTTAACAGCATTAGTAAAGTCTGTTGGTTTATCAGGTTTATACATAGGCATAGTTATATCAGGAAAAGGAGTAGGACTAAACTTAGGTTGTGTAGTCATAGGTACTTCTAATCCACCTCTACTTAATTGAAACATATAACCTCCTATAGTGCTGAACTAGCTCTCTGTCTCTTTAGCATATCCCATTGTTCTTGGTTTCTCTGTTCATTATTAAGAGCAATCTGTTTCTGTAACTCATATTTCTCTCTATCTAAAGCTAAAGCTTGTTTGTAACGTTGTCTATTATCTAAAGCTTGCCATACATTAAAAACACCACCTAATACATTAGAACCAAAGCTAACAGGTTTACTAGTTATGTTCTGTTGCAAACCTGATAGTAATTGACTCCAAAATCCTTCTTCAGGTGGCTTTCCAACTTTATTGAATCCATTAGCAATATTATTAGTCAATCCAGATGGAATATTTATAGTGGGAGTATATGGAGTAGTTGTAGATGGTGCTCCATAAGTATCTGAAGCATTCCATGTATAACTGGTTCCATTTGGTATAGGAGAAACTTCCTCCCATTTCCAGTTAGTATAAGACATATAGCCTCCTATGAAAATTTAAGTATAATATTGGTTAAATAATTATTTTTCTGTAAAAGCTCTTTATAAGCTTTTTCTCTTTCTACATAATTT
>Ga0326512_10001685_pt1 | contig 16729 bp, 18 predicted proteins | sample 1_2617_0518_D_FD_203652 | JGI IMG/M metagenome (GOLD analysis project Ga0326512, IMG submission 203652) | Bovine rumen microbial communities from UC Davis, California, United States - 1_2617_0518 | ecosystem: Host-associated > Mammals > Digestive system > Stomach > Rumen | place: USA... | reverse complement strand
TTAAAGCTAAAATCGTTTCTGAGTATATACGTGCATTGGAAACGATATTTGATGTATCAGATACGATTTTAGCTTTAATACACCATAAAACTGAAGTATTTGTTGGGCGTGACATATAGTCAGTTAACATGCGATCGCCTGAAAGGCTCTGTGGCTCAGTTTTATCATTACCCAACACGGCAATTCTATTTGCACCTGTAGATGATGCAACATGTGAATTCTGATAAAAAGTATCATTCTCCGGATTATCAACTAATGGTAACGATGCCGTACCAGCGGTTTTTCCATAAGGAGCTGGATAATCAGTAGCTACATCAGTTGCACTATTCATCCAGAATGTTGTTCCATTATGTACAGTTGCATCCTGATGATCACCGACACTACCACCAGAACCCTGATTAGCATGCGAATTTGTACCAGCACCTCTCAAGAATTCTCCCTGTAAATCAGGAACTGCAAATGTAGTTGTACCGTCTCCACCAAAATAATCATAAGACCCGAAATTAGTGTTAATATGATCCGCTAATTCCTGATAATCCGTTATATTATACACTGTACCATCGCAGATTAAATACCCACTAGGTGCAATAGTACCCATGAATGGAATTATTGTACCGATCGGAGAGTTCATTATGTCACCATATAAACCTGTAAAATCAAACTCAAAATTTGGATTTATAGTGGTTCCAGTATTTCTAACAGTTACAGCTTGATCACCGGATTTTCCATCTACAGTAGCGGATGCTGTTATCACTGGCACCGTCGCTTCACCTGAACTAACACCAATTTGTTCGTAGCTCTGATCCGCTGCGATCCATGCATATTCCAAATACCTGTCCGTCTCACTTGTAGAATTTTCATTTGGAATCAAATATATAACAGATTCGGAGCCAACGGCCGGAAGATCTTCAACTGATGAATAATCGGTGTTATAAGTAATGGTTTCGCCAGTGTCACCCTTATCACCTTTTTCACCAGTGTCACCTTTATCGCCTTTTTCACCGGTGTCACCTTTATCTCCTTTATCACCCTTGTCGCCTTTATCACCTTTATCGCCCTTGGCCATTTCACCAGCAGCAACACGTTCGTTGACGGCTTCTTCTACAGTGGAATCGGTCATAGCGTAATTAAGTATATTAATGGCCATAGCTTATTACCTCCTATAACACTAACCACTGATCATTCTCCTGATCAAATTTATATGCTTTTTTCGTGTCCATCTCAAAAAACGTGTCAGCATTCCTTGCGCCATCTGCATAGAGTGGTTTTGTGTCTGTTGATAGACCATCGTATTCTTTTGTGAATCTCTGATCGTCTGTGGTTTTTGAATCATATATAATTGTAATCACAGATAAGCCCTCCTTGTTTAGTTTTGTTTTACCAAAATTTCCACCTGGGAATTTTTTGGATTTGAAAATGTAAAAATATCCCCTACTTTACATCGATCAAATCGCATCTGATGTAACCGTTTACTGTAACACCAGGTACCGGCTCAGCAATAATCTTCCAATATCCATTGAATGAACCAAACACTTCAGCCTTCTGACCAACTTTTAGTTTGGCTACAATAGTAGAATCAGGATCGGGATTTCGACGGATGTTGGAGTACTTAAGAACCACTCCAGTCTTCGGAACGATCTCTTCTTCAGCTTCCTCTACTACTTCCTCCACTGCTTCCTCCACTGCTTCCTCCACCGGTTCCTCTACTGCTTCCTCTACAGCTTCCTCTACCGGCTCTACAGCTTCCTCTACAGCTTCCTCTACTGCTTCCTCAGCCTGCTCTACGGTTTCCATTTTGAATTCCTTGGGCTGTACTTTGTTGTAGTCTGTATAATTGTATCTTCTATTTTTATTCTTACTCATAGTTTCCTCCCATTACCATGCAACCTGCGCCTTGAATGTCTCCCAAAGATCGTTGTTTTTACCCGTCATCGTAGCAGGGCATGCCTTGCCGTTAACGTCCCAGTGTCTAATGACTTTGTTTGCATTTACGCAGTTCTTCTGGATGTATGCAATCAACCATTTCGTAGCTGCGATCTGCTTCTTCGACGGGTTCTTCTTGGCAATATTGCACAGTTCGATCGATACTGAGTTTGCATTTGTACACTTCTTATAGTATGATCCTGCGCCATTGTTGGTGTTATAGAATCCACCTACAGACCAAGCTACACGGTTCATGTTAACGGACTTGTAAATAATGCCCTTACGATCAACAAAGAAATGCGCACCAGCCGTACGAGTGTTCGTGTAGGCAAAGTATTTAGCATTGGCTTCTGCTGTATCGCCATCATTGCCTGTGTAATGAATAACGATGTACTTTACATCACTTTTATCTCTCTTAGCACCCATCGAGTATTTCTCGTTAGCTAAGAGCTTGTTAATAGTAAAATCAGCCATTACTCATCATCCTCCTCTTCAAAGTTAGGGGCATCATCAGAACGATCATCGTCATTACGCTCTAACTCTGTATTAATCTCAGGTAAGCTTGCAATGCTCGTTAAAAGAGATAATAACGCAGCTAACACCGATGCTGATGACACAACAGCCCAATTAACCTGCTCGATTACAGCAGTCGTCCCAATCGTTGCAATTGCTGTTTGTGCAAATGTTCTCAACGATCTAATTCCTGCTGCTTTCCACCAATTTTTGTTCATCTTGTGTCCTCCTTTCATCTTCTTCATTTACTTCAATGTCTGATTTGCGCCGCCTAGGATGTTCAGGTGGCTCATTCGGTAATGCGGCTATGATAGGAGCCAACGATTTGATAGTACCGTTACCGCCACAACCAATATAAGCTTCGTATAAAGGATGATATACCTGTCGTTCCTCCAAAGAATAATAGCCCTTTTTTATGCAATCTTTATAATTTTTATACAGCATTTGTCCGGCCATCATTATTTCTAGTTTATCACGATTCGTTTCTTTTTCTTTGGTTTCCTTGAGTAACTCATCCATTTTATTATCTCGTTTCTGAAGTTTAAAACCTAAGAAACCAGTTAATACTGTTATCAAAGCTCCGAGTATTACACCTAACACCGACATAACGTGTGGATTGTTAAAAATATCATTCATATTCTCATATTCCTTTGTACTTATTTGTATAATTATGCGGTTCTTTTCCACATGTAAACTACAAGGTAAGGCGGCATGTTGTTGTGAGCTGTTCCTGAACCACGAGCGTAAGATTCTACGGTATGCGTGTGAGAACCCGCGTCCGATGTGGTGCCAGTACCGGGATTTGACGTGGCAATAACGCCTGCTCCTCCCGATGGAGCAACCGTTGTCAATGGATGTATCGCTGCCATATAAATATTATGTGAGTGACTTCCGCTTGATGATGTGGTCGTTGTTCCGCTTGAAGTATCAGAATTTGACCTATGGTTATGTGTTGGCATTTCTGCCACGGTCAGCGTGTGCGTCGCCTCGCCACCCGTTGCACCTGCCGTATAACTACTACCTGCCGACAACAAAAACCTATTTGTAATTTGCTCCCATGTACCACCAAACAATGTCGCTGGACTTGTTGAACTTATAGACATATAAATTGAGCCTACTGGATAGATTTTATCTACAATAGCTGCTACTTCGTTATCAATATCATTAGGTTGTATGATCATACTGCATGTCCTTTCTCATACTTTTATTTATGCTGTTCGTTCCCAGGCGTATACGACTTTATATGGTGGCATATTGGTGTGGCTGTTCATTGTTAACCCGTGACTGTGAGAACCGCCGCCACCTGTGTTCTGATTCGTAGCAGTTGCAGAATCTGTCCAATGCACATTACCAGATGAACTAGCGGTGCCACTGTCTACTAAACCATACCCTCCACTCGTTCCGAATGGTATAGAAATTACATGACTATGCGCATTTTGTGTATGTGTATGGCTAGGCATTTCCGCAATTGTCAAAGTATGCCCAGCAACTGTTCCGCTTGGAGTTACCGTTGCGCTACCACCTGTATTTCCAGCCGTATACGTATCGCCTGCTGTTAACAAAAATGTATCTTTAATTTGTTTCCACGTCCCCCCCCCGAACAATTCAGCAGGTGAGGTACTGTTTGTTGATGTATAAATTGAGCCTACGGGATAACAATAATCTAATAGGCTACTTGGTTGCATAATCATACCGTTTGTCCTTTCTCTTTTGCATCTTCAGCCTTGGGTTCGACGTATTTATCTTCCTCGACCATTTCTACGTCTACAATGGCTGAACGTTTGGAAATATAATGCTTAATGTTTCTTATTTCATCACTGACTGATTCCAGCATGCCTCGAAACATTTCAGCGGTAAATATCTCTCCGTGCGTATATGCGTATTCAAACGCCTCCTTAAATGTTTCATGTGTAGCTTCTTCCCATTTAAGCCATTCAGCAAGCCCTTCAACAACAGCCTTTTTACGATCCTCATCGTTTATTGCAAATGTGCTAACTTTATTCCAATCAGCGGGAATCATCTTAGGTATGATTGCTGATGACTCTGTTCTATAAATATAATTGTACTCGCCTATGAGCATACGCATATATTTATGATACGTTTCGGATTCTTCATGATAATGTTTCGCATGAGAGTCTGCATAATGCGGTAAAGATAGAAAGTCGTAATACTGCATCATTTGCGAATGGGCCATAACTCCATAAAGCAATCTATCAGCAACCTTATCTAAATGCAACTTTATTTTACTATCCATTTTGAATTTACCCCCATTTAATAAAAACCGGTAGATCCTGTGACAGACCCACCGGCTGAAACTAATAAATACGCTGTTTACATAAGTTTTGTAGCGACCACATCTATTGTACTAAACGTGGCTGCAACTCCACTATTAACAACCGTCACTAATGTAGGCGAACTGCACGGACAATTCGTGTTGTTAGCTCCAACCTGCACGATAGTAGTAAACGACAGATTGTGTGTAGACGTTGCGTCTGCTGCGGTCTCCGTAGCTACTGCAGGAGCCTGAGCTACACCATTCTTATACAACTGAATAGTAATCTCCCCAGCTTCACCAGCAATAGCAGAAGCGCTTACAGAAACTTTATATAAGCCGCATTTATTGAACTGTAATGTTGCAGATCCATTGTTAACAATGGCTACACCTTTGCTAACGGCTGTAACATTACAATGGAATAGCTGCGTTTGCTGCTACTTCTACATTTTTGGAATAAATCTCGATCATTCTAGTCCATCCTCCAATTTATGCACTACGAGTATTTGTAAACATGACAACTTGGACAACCAAACTTCCACTTGGAATTGTATTACAAGAGAACGTTAAAGAATTTGTCGCCTGAGTTGTTACTTTTACACCATTTGAAAGCCAACTTGCTTGGCTCGAGTCATTAGGATAGACGAACATAAGCGAATCAGCAGTAACCCCGGCAATAGTCTTCGTACATGTTAGTGTAGTAGAATCCCAGTCAGACGTACTTATTGTAACACTGGTCATTAATGGTTTGGCGGATTGCAGAGCTCCATCGATAATATCGAAATTATCATTGAAGTTTTGTACATCCACCGGTTCATTATACGCAGGTTTAATAAGACCGAAGTTACTGGTTGACCCAGCCATTAAAGGTTACCGCAGCCGCAATTACAGAAAGGATTGTTACCAGTATAATTGTTCGGCTGATTCCATACAAAATTATTTGGATATGTCGGGTTGTAATTCATATGTGTGCACACCTCTCTTTTCTCTTTACTTTATAAAGCCTTTGTGAACTCTATATTACTGTTGTAATCGTCGTCGGAAATATAAGTATTAATATTACTTAATTCGTAGCCAGAGTATGTTACAAGTAGCGTGTCGTTCCTGTATAACTGCATAGTAGCAATAGCTTCCGGTGTGAAAATATCAACCAGCTCATTGAACGTCTTTCCGGTAAGGTTAATGGTCAATGTAATTTTATCTTCACTACTTTCAATTCTATTTGTTGCGTTCTTAATCGTAACGCTCTGCTCATTTGCTAAAACAAGTGTCATATTTGTTCCTCCTTATTCTGACTTAAATTTCATGTTCTTATGTCGAGAAATATAAGCCTTAGTGTATGTTGCATCTTCGCAATGATTGGCCCCATTGAAAATGAGACTATGACAATATGAGATCATTTCATCATATGTCATATGTAACACCGACCAATCAGTATCGATATAGTCAAAGAACGTACCAAGCCAACTCTCTACGAATCGAACATCTGAATGGTGACGCACTGCATGTAATTCATCATAAATATCCGATGGAACGTATTCATCCCAAAGCGGCTTGATGTGTTCTTTAAGGCCAGATACATTGTCTCTCAACGCATACCAATCCTCTTCTTTAGGTGTCCATTCCTTATCTGTAGATACGTTAAACAGCCAATCCAGTAGATTGTACATCGCATAAATATTCATGTTCAAAACTTCATGCTTAAATTGTTCATCATCTTCGATTGTCATACCGTTCTCTTCATTAAACCACTTCTCATATTCGAGAATCTGTAACGAAGATCCCATAGTCCATCCAGCAAGGTGTTGACCATAATGTGGATCTTGTCTTGAAAGGCTATTGTAATTAGGGAACCAGTATGCAAATGCCTGCGTTTTTTCATGATCAAAAGCTACAATCTGATAAGATTTGTCATGATTGATTGCATAATCTAAGCATCGAATAAACGGGTAATCTTCACCTTGTCTGGATCTAGTTCCTGTTGGGAAATGAATATCATGATGAACTATGAATCGTCTATTGTAGCATCTTCCCTGAACCCAAATCGAATTGCCGGGGATGATGTTAGCGTATTCATCTTTATCAAAAGAATATACAGAACCACATACACAAGCAATCGGTTTATTCTGGCTTTCTTTTTCAATGATTTCCCAATAACGATATAAGGCATTCGGCGCAAGCATATCGTCACAATCAAGTAAGCAGAAATAATCCCATTCCGCTGCTATAAACCCAATTTCTCTACTTTCACCCTGATACTTGTGCTCTTCGTTGATTAAGAGTTTTACAGAAACCCGATCGGTATCATATAGCCTTTTGAATTCATCTGACAAGAAGTAATCGTATTTGCTGGTTCCATCCTCGCGTCGCCCTTCGATCCAATCGTCAACAATGACCACTTCATATCGTGGATACTTTTCATCAGATGGGGCCCATTGCCGAACCGCAGATAGAACACTATTTGATACGATGTTTAAATCTCCCCATGCCGGTATAATTACCGACAAACCTCTAGTTACCATAATGTTTATTACCTTCCTTATACAAAGTTATGAGATGAGTCTATCGTCGTGGTGCTTATTGAAGTGTTGTAAATGTACTCCCGTGTTGAATACGTTAACTTAGTAGATGTTGCATTTAGATTATACCCGCTTATAGTTCCCGTATATGTACTAGTGTATCTTGTTGAATAAGTGGATGCTGTGTAATTGGATGCTGAATATGTACTGTAAGATGACTTACTATACATATACAATATATATGTTTCGTCCTTGGTTGACCCAGAGATAGATATAGAAGTAGATCTACGTCTGGTGCTGGATTTGTAAGTTTCATATTTAGTAGATGTTAATCTTGTATTGCTCGCCATTACATTACTAGCCATGAAACTAGTAGTTTTATTTGCTATCGTTCCAGCACCATTTATTTCTCCTGATGCATTAGAACCGCCTAATGGAGTATCGTTTATATCATCAGATGTTTTTGAACTGAAGTATGTCGATGCTGTAAAAGTAGAAGCCACATATCGCGCTGTTGTGATCGATGCGCTAAAACTATAATTTTTATGGCTGTCCATCATACCAGCACGTGAACTCATACTCGTGCGTGCGTAATAAGTTTTTGCCGTAGAATATAAATACCTTGACGTACTGGTCATGTTGCTATTAGACCCGTTAGATGACCCACTCCTAGTAGCAGTGTACATAGTATAATAATCTGTAGCAGTTTTAGTTGTCAACGTTGAAGTAGATGCTGTGGTGTTAAATGTTGTACTACGGCCTATATAATAATCATCCCCACTAATGTTAAACTTTAATGGGCTGTATACTGACGCAGAAGTATCTGTGGTCAGCCCTAATTGGTTTATCGTTCCACTCACGATATAGTTTAACCGTTTCTTCTTATCAAAAACGGTCGTATACTCTGGGCCCGTTAAGTCATAAGTTGAATTTGAGCAAATATAATTTAAACCCATTACATCTGCCCTCCTTCTACGCAGTCGTTATCCAAATCGCTCCATTCGTGGTTGGTGTAACCGCCGGATCGACTTGTAATACAACTGTCGCAACACCACTACCCATTAACTGTTCCACACTGACTTTTTTACTCTCTACCTCAGATGAATCCGTGAGTAATAGTAAGTCATCCGATGCTAATGCATCAGCTGATGTTAATTCACTAACTTTTTTAGCCATAAATATCCCCTCCTATTACTCAAGCAATACATTTTCATCATCTTCTGTGTTAAGATTATCAGAATCCTCTGTAAGAACTTCTTCAATGATTGTAATCTGATAACTTGTAGACAGTTGTCCGTAGGTCACTGTTACCGTATCGCTAGTCTGGTCTGTAATTGTTTCTCCATTTTGAATACTGAAAACGCAATCATCCACGTCAACTGTTGTGGTAGTTCCAGTTTCATAATCATGGATCTGTACAATAACACCTTCATTGCTGAACTGATCTCCAACCGTATAATTAACTGTTGCACCTGTTGTATCGATGGTGATTGTTTCGTTAACCATGATTGTAAACGAAACAGACAGAGTGTCAGTTCCATTATCGAACGTTGCAGTTACTACGTTTGTTGATCCAGTTAAAACGCTTCCTACCGCTGGTGTAAAAGTACACTTATTCGTCCAGTCAACGAATATTTGTGCAACAGAGTTATAGCCATCGATTTCAAGTCCATCAATGTTAAGCGTTTCACCAACTGTATACATCGTCTTATCCGGCAAAGAAACGATTGTTAAACTTGCTACGCTATAATTGAAACGTCCATATTTCAGATCGTTCCATGTCCATGGGTAACCGCTAAACCAATCATAAACACCACCGGATTTCACAAAATTCTCAGAGTTATATGATGGCATTCTATCGACCCTAAACGATACACTCGTGGAGCCAACCTTTTCCCAACCATAAGTTACACCGTCGGCCATCAAAATCCAAACGTATTCGTCTTTAATGTTACTTTGCTCTGGTACATCAGTTGGTACGAGATAAATGACGCCTGGTTGTCCCGTTGCAGGAAGGACATTTACAGATCTCCATGTTACAAATGAATCAGCTAATTGCTGGATTTGCGATAATATGATCCCAGCCTGCTGTGCATAGTAATATGAATTATCTGCTGATGTATCTTGTTCTTCATTGTCCGAGTTAATAAACGTTCCACCATGAGCCCATGCCTCAGATTCATCAGCTAAATTAGAAGCGTTATTACTTCCAACGGTTTGAGTAGTGCCATCCGATCCGATAAACGTACCACCATATGTATATGCTGATGAAGCATTAGCATAGTTCTCAGCATTATTGTATACGTTCGTTTGGCTCTGACCGGCTGCATTTTTGTACGTTCCACCATGTGTCCAAGCTTCAGCCTCATTAGCATAGTTCTCGGCGTTATCATAGGTATTTGTAACTTGGATACCGTTATGGTCAATGTACGTTCCGCCATGTGTCCAAGCTTCAGCCGTATCAGCATAATTCGATGCATTATCGGTGGTTGTATTTACGGTTGTGCCGCTTTCGTTAACATAAGTGCCACCATGAGCCCATGCTTTAGCCTCATTAGCATAGTTAGAGGCATTGTCATATACGTTCGTATGTGTGACGCCTTGTGAATCGGTATAGGTTCCACCATGTGTCAAAATATCCGCTTCATGCATCGAATCCCCAGATAATTCTTTATAGTACTTTGAATTGTCTGAAGATGTGTCGACTGTGTTACCATTTTCATCAACAAACGAATCACCATGAGCCCATGCTTCTGACTCATTAGCAAGACGCTCAGCTTCTTCAGCAGCTCCCTTCGTCTCATCCACATACTCAAGAAGCGTTTCAAACTCAGGTGAAGACTCAATATCATCTTCCTGAACCGGATTACGATCAATTAAGAATACGATTGGACTTGAGTATACGTAAATATAATCATCATCTGCTGTGTTATAAGAAACCATCTCGACTGTTGCAGTCGCTTTACCCTCTGCAGCTGTCATTTGCTGCGTGATGTAAAAATATAAAACTTGTCGATCGGTATCTTCACCTAAGCAAGGGTTATACACGACTGTTCCATCCGGTTTCTTATAGCGTAAGTTTGCTTCTAAAAAATCACTGGGGAGCGTATATAACGAATCACCATCGCATAGATGAACCGCCAAAATCGGTAACGTATCATCATACTGGACCACACGAATAGGTCTGGGAACCGGTCTGGTAGTCATGTTTACGTATACGTCATGTACGATCCCGTCTGGTGTATATGCCATTAATGTCACCTCCCCATTCTTTTCCTTCTGAGTCCACAAATATCAAGAAATGCGTACTCGCTTTTGTTTGTGACTGTGTGTCCGTTTCACGAATAACCTCTCTGGTGAAAGTTACATTCGCATAATGTTTCCCAAGTTTTTCTGTCATAGAAATATCAATCGGGAAGTATACCGTTTTACGATCTGAAGATACGCCTAATGCATTTACGATCAAACTATCTCCAACTCGCATTGTAGCATTCCACTCTTCCGGAACGGCGAATGGTTCACCCCATTGATAGGGTCGAAATGAAAATATCCGCCCACCATACTCGCCGTGGCTAAGGTGGACCGCTGTAATACGATTGATCGCCGGTATAATATCTCCACTACATGGGATTTCAACCTTAGTCGGCGTGTATGTTAATAAGGACATTTACGTTTCTCCTTTACTCAGTATCTACAGGTAGATTTGCTAAAATATCCGCCTTCCACGACTCATAATCAGCATCGGCTTCTTCTTTATTTGCTTCATAAACAGACAAATCTAAGATCGACTGATTAAAGCTGATTGAACCAGGCTCCGCATTGTAATTAGCACTCATGGCCATGACGTTTGTGTTGTTAATCTTTGATATTGCCGAGTAACTTCTTATTTCTGTTTCATTCACTATTGCCATTTTTTAATTATCTCCTTTAAATCTTGGATTTCTTTATGGTTATTCTGTATGAGTTTCATCATAACTGGGATAATGAAATCTTTATTCCACTTCTCTGCGATTTGATGCCCGTTATAATCTAGATGGTCTACAACAATATCAAATGCTTCATCAAGCTCTTCAGCAATAAAACCAGGTATACGTTTTCCATAACGCTCGTCATCAGGATCTAGATATGTATCCTTATAATTATACCAATGAATAGGTATATCATATAGGCATTCCACATCTTCTATATAAAGCGGTTCAATGTTTGTTTTATAGCGAAGGGACGATGATACACCAGATATTCGAAGTTCTCCGTACGCATAGCCGTCATATGCACTAGTTTCAGTATTCCATGACACATTTATGTTCGGAACTCTTAACGCCCAATCAGTGGTACGCACGCTAGCGCCTGGGATGAATCCTACATATAAAGTACTGCCTACTGATACACTGCTGGCTATTTGCATAGCGGCGCCTAATCTCAAATTCTTATCGATGTATATACCACCTGAAGTAGTATCACACGATATGGTTGCGCCATTCCATCCATCAGTTAAACGGATAACGCCAGAAGCATATAACGTTGTCTGAGCAACGCCATTTTTATGTGTTAAATTCATGACGCCAACACCATCGTTAACACTGTAAATGGATATTTGTCCCTCGCCTACCCCAAAAGGAAAAAACGCTCCTGTGGCGGTCAATGTACCATTAGAGCTTACTTCAAATTTACTGCCAATTGTTATGCTTCCACCACTTATCGTAGTACCACTTATCGTACCACCGTTTATCGTAGTACCGGTTATCGTAGTACCGGTTATCGTAGTACCATTTATCGTACCGCCGCTTATCGTGCTAGCGGTTATCGTACCTGTAAATGTAGCATCTCCACTCGTATTAAGAGTTATAGTTGCTGTGCCTGAAGAATTATACAATTTTATACCACTAGAGTCTGCTAATAATAATGTAGTTCTTGACGTACTTGTCGTGTTGTAATACAACCTAAACTCATCTTTGGTCCAATGGCCAAACTCTAAATCATTAGAATTGTACATATATATGGCACCATTGCCAACGTTCCACGTTCTAACGCTTCCAGACGAATCTGTGGTTGTGTATGTAGATGCACTACCGCCAAGGTTTAATGTGCCGCCTTTTATATATTTGCAATTCAGATAACCGGTCATTGTCTCTGGAACATAAAATATACCGTCTATACTCCAACCGCTTGTGTAAGGCCCTGGATAACCATTATTCTTACTAAATGCAATTCCGGCTTTATTCATACGGATAACATTTGAAGCTGTCTCAATGTTTGGCGTATCCATAATAAGTATTTCATCAGGAAGTCCAGTCTTTGTATCTGCGGCATAGGATCTATGCATGACAACATAACCGCCCAACCCAGACATAATCTTACCGGTTACAATATCTTCACCGATCGTCCTAAGATCAGCTTCCGTCACTGCTTCATTCGCAGATGCCGCAGCAGAAGCAATCGTAGAACTTAAAGAAGTGGAAATATCACCCAAATGAATACTTTCATATCGCCCTGTAATACAGTTGAATTCCGTTCTATCGCATTCAGCCTCTGTTTCCACTTTTAATTTTGGAAATATCACATGGACTGTATCGCCAAGGTTAATTGTTTCTAACGAACGGATGTTAGCTGTATCTGGATCGTTTTCCGCAAGATCTTTTAACGTGATAAAGCTAACCGTTATATCAACACTCGGTTTTGTAATATCATTCTCACGCATATACTCGCCGGCTGCTGCTAACATTGTAGCTGGATTCGTGGGCATCCCAGAGTTTCCACCACCGGACGATGACGCTGCACAAATATAAGTCTTTTGCCAATCGTATGTTACACTATCAGCTCCGACATGTATCATACGAGCGGAGTTTGTCCATGTTCCAAGCACTGTATTGGAGTCATCGTCCTTGTAACAACTCCATTTTGAATTTCCGTCATAAACCCATCCAGTGACTTCAGTCCAATAATTTTGCCCATCTTCTGTTCCAGGTTCTTTGCCTTTAAACTTTTGAACCCATTTTTCACTACTATCCTGTAATGAAGTATCTGTATCTTCCGATGTTACAGCATGCTCTTCGAAGTTTGAAATGAAGTATCTTTTCCGTCCATAAGTAGAAATCGATGATGGCATCCATACGCAATCGTTTGTTGTGTATGCCGTAGTCGAACTATACTGGCCTTTATAATTAAAAGACCCCTTAGTGGTTAAATCGCAATACCCGTCGTTATCAGACTGCCAGTATGTATAAATCTGAGTGTACATGGATTGAATGTTTTCATCCTGAGTCATGTCTGTCAGATTCTTACCGTATCTGATATACACACCACGATCTTCACCACGTTTCTGGTATAATGTCGCTGTATGACCATCGAATTTCCACTCGCCTTTCCAGTAATTAAGAATACCGTCGCTATCACCAAGCAATGACTTTATTGATGACGGCTTCTTAATTGTAAACATCGAGTTCTCATCCCACGTGTCAATGTCTCTGAACGTTGAACCAGTAGAAATTGCGAATGGGAGTGCAGATCCATATAATTTTTGGTATGATATTTTAATAGCTTCTAATGCATTTGCACAGTTATAATATGGTATTGGTGTTGTCGGATCTTCATCATAGTATAATGGATATGCTGCCATATCTGACATATCATAACTGATGTGCTGTGCCGAAACAACTACCAATCCACTTATAGGCTTCGAGATTTTGTAAATGCGAAATGGTTGATAGCCACTGGAATCGCTTGCTTGTGCATAGATGATCCTTCTAAGCTCAAGATCATTGTAATGCGTTCCAGTCACAGGATATGTCATAGATAGCTCATATGTACCATTAATCTCCTCTGTAACAACACAAGAGGTACAATCGTTTAACGATCCAAGACCCATCGAATCATAGACTGTTGCATCAGCATCAAATAGCTTAATCATTAGAACATACCTCCTATATTACAAACCACCTTGGTGTTACTTTGACGTACTCAATTGAGGCGGCGTTATCTACGAAAGTGATGTTATTCTCTCCAGGTTCTAATGTCGGAAATTCCCCAGTAGTTGAAAACGTAACATACGGATTCAGGTTATAGGATGAATAATAACAGTCTTTCGCATAACTATCTATAATCAATGGAGGATTATTAGTATAATAAGACCCATCAGTCTTACCAATCTGTACACCTTCTCCATTAATATTCAACGTTACTGGAAACGTTGGGGAAGTCACAAACGAAACCTCGATTAATGGTTCAGCCGTATAATCAGTTGGATTATAAATGGTTGCTGAGCTTGTGTATTTCCTCACACGTTCGCCATCTTTCAAATATCTTTGTGGCTTACAGTTGAACTTAATGGTTGCTGCTCCAGCTTTTAAGAACATGGTTTCTACTTCAACAGAATCCTTGTACATTGCCATGCGATAATAGTCAGGTTCATACGAATCTTCCAATCTTGCATAACCATTAGCTGAATGTAGCCATCCAACTATACTTGCCACTAAATCTGTATAAATTTCATTGGGGTCATAAATGGCAATACTGTATTCCTTATCGACGTTCTGCCATGACCCCTGATCGATTACAACGTCGCCGTTTCTTCCCGGTACATGTGTAATGTTATAGTCCCGCTCAGGGGCAACATATCCAGGCGCGGTCTGCACCTGGACACGTAAATCCTCTGAAGAGACACCGTTAAAACGTATTACGCCCATACGGATTGCCTCCTATCAACTTGCTCTTGAATAACCCTTGAAACCTCCTGAGCGATTTCACGAGGATTATTACCTGTTACATAAATGTTATAATTGTTAGTTTCAGTAGACTGATCAATGTTCTGATGACCACCAGCCAATCCATTTTGAATTTCAGAAAGTGCCTGTCTATGAGCACGAATAGATGATTCATAGTTTGCTGCTTCAAGCGAAGCGACCCTTCTCTGACTAAGCAAATAATTGATCTCTTGCGCCTTTGCACGAACATCAGTTAAATCAACAACCGGTGCTATAACAGGATTGTCTTCCATCTCCGTAGCATCAGGCAGATAGCTCATCGCTGTAGCCAAAGCATCTACAGTTTCATCACCGACTGCCGTTGCCTCATCGGTTGCTAAGCTAGCGTAGTATTTCAAACCTTTCGCAAGACCCATATCAGCAAACTGACCTAAAAGCGCGAACTCTTTTGAAGGTGATGCGATGCCAAGTCTGGTCTTCAACGCATTGATGACACCGTCGCCCAGATTGTTAACAGCTTCTACAGTCTGTGGAGCATTGTTTTCAATACCCTTCTTAACGCCTTGTACAATATTGCGGCCAATGGATCTGGCAGCTTTTCGCATTTTCTTACCCTGCTTTGTTTGAGGATCACCATACTTTTTAAGTACGTTAATGATACCCTTCGCAAAGCTTCTAGCCATTGTCCTACCGGCCTTCTTTGTACCACCGCCTTCTTCATCATCTTCCGACGAATCGGTATCTGCAGCAGCATTAGCTGCATCGGCTGTGTCATTTATAAGAGATGTTCCAGCGCCATCAGTATTACCAGTTAAATGATTATAGAATGTCTGTCCTGCTTCACCACCAAGATCAGTATATTGCGATAATATTTGCTGAGACATGGTTTCAGGAATTGTCAGGGCGGCACCTACATTATTCATGTATTCCGCTAATTGAGCATCATCCATACCAAGAATCGTTTCGAGTGCATCGTTGTAGTCAACGCCTTTACTCATTATATCACCCATAATAGCTGCAATCGTGTTCTGATCAAGACCAGTAGCAGATAACCTAGACTTCAATGATGTAATATTAGCTTGCCACTCGACAACTTCAGTCATCTTCTTCTTTGCATTGTCTAGCATCTCTGATGCATTTGCTGAGACTGATCTACCATATTCAGCATTCGCCTGCGCAATTTGTTCGCCAGTTGCTGACAAGAACGCTTTGATTTTAGGAAGTCCTTCTGTACCAAGTGCTTCTAAGGATTCGATAATACCCTCAGATACACCCATAGCACGAAGCTTAGCAATACTGTTCTGATAATCAATCGTTTCGTCATTGTTCTTCTTCATGTCATCCAAAATATCATCCATGGTGATACCAGCGGATGCAGCGTATTGAGACCAATAACTAGACGCTTGACTTAATTCAGATTGTGTCATCTCGGCAAACGTTTGAACAGTATCAGCACCTTCTAAACCAAGATCGACTAAGTAATTGTAAAGATCTGCAGAAATATAACCACTGTTCATTGCCGCTTTAAGTTTAGCTAAGTTGTTTCGCCATGCTGCTACACCTTCAACATTGGACTTCATGTTCTCGATCATTTCTGCTTGAGGTGTCTTTAATTCACTCATCTGCTTCTCAAGTTCTTCTAGTTCTTTAGTAACAGACTTAATATTATCTCTATAAGTTGCAGAATGGTGATCGACAGCCTCATCCATCTTTTTCCAATATTCCAGTTCGGCTTTCTTTGCAGCTATCTCTTTTTCAAGATCTTCTTTAGATTCCTTATAATTTTCAGCCGTATCGTCGCC
>Ga0326512_10001683_pt1 | contig 16754 bp, 19 predicted proteins | sample 1_2617_0518_D_FD_203652 | JGI IMG/M metagenome (GOLD analysis project Ga0326512, IMG submission 203652) | Bovine rumen microbial communities from UC Davis, California, United States - 1_2617_0518 | ecosystem: Host-associated > Mammals > Digestive system > Stomach > Rumen | place: USA... | reverse complement strand
CACCGACGGCGGCTTCCTGGTGCCCATTGATATGGACCACGAGATCCGGGAGCTGAAGCGGCAGCTGAACCCCCTGAGCGCGCTGTTCAATGTCGAAAACGTGACCACCCTCAGCGGCTGGCGCGTCGTCGACACCGCGCCCACCGCGGGCATGACCCTGGTCAACGAGATGGGCACCATCCCGACCGACGACCAGCCCGCCTTCGTGAAGGTGCCCTACACGCTGGACAAGTACGCGCTGCGGCTGCCCGTTTCCAACGAGCTGCTGAGCGACGAGGTGGCCGGCCTGATGGCCTACCTGGCCAAGTGGTTCGCGAAGAAGCAGGTGCTGACCGAGAACGCGCTGCTGATCGCGGCCCTGAAGACCCTGACGGCCGCCAGCATCGTGCCCAGCGGCACCGGCAAGACCGCCATCGACGGATTCAAGACCGCGCTGAACAAGACCCTGGATCCGGCGATCGCCCTCTCCAGCGTCATCATCTGCAGCCAGAGCGCCTTTGACGCCCTGGATCAGATCGTGGACGACCAGGGCCGCGGCCTGCTGCAGCCCAACCCGGCGAACGCCACGGAGCTGCGCGTCCTGGGCCGGCCCGTGCACGTGGTGGCCGACGCCTTCCTGCCCAACGGCACAGGCACCGGCACCCCCGCCGAGATCTTCATCGGCGATGGCCGCGAGTTCGCCACCCTGTTCCAGAAGGACGGCTTCGAAATTGCCAGCACCGACATCGGCGGCAATGCCTGGGCGACCGACAGCACCGAGATCCGCGGCATCAGCCGGATGTGCGTCAGCAAGTTCGACGCCGCGGCCATGGTGCGCCGGAGCATCACGCTGTAAGCGGAGGGGGCGCTGCCGGCGGGACGAGATGACCGCCGGCAGCCGCACCCGGCCGCCGGAAGGAGGGCGCGATGAGAAGCAGGGAAACCATCGAAGCGCTGCAGGCCGCCGTGGAGCGGCTGGAGGAGGAGCTGCGGCAGGTCCGGAAGGAGCTGGAGCAGGTCAAAAAGGCCCTGAAGGCTGACGGGGCGGAGACGCCCAGGGCCCCGGCCCGGAAGACCGCGCGGACCCCGAAGACGAAGGAATAAAACGAAAGAGAGGCGAGCCCACAATGCCCACATTGGACGCGGTGCGAAGATTCGCGGGCGCGGACGGCAGCGGGGAGGATCCCGCGCTGGAAATGTGCCTCAAGGCCGCGGTGGCCTGGTATGACGGCGCGGGCGTGCCTCCGGAGACCGAGGGCGCCGACTACGACTTCTGGGTGGCCAACCTGGCGGCCTGGATGTACGACAACCGGGGGAACGCGGACGGAAACGCCGCGATTCCGCCCTACATCGTGACCAGCGTGCACCAGCTGCGCGCCCAGGCCAGGAAGGCGCTGAACAGGAAACTGGCCGCCCTGGGGGCGGAAACGGAAGACGACGACACCCTGCGGCGGATCGCGGCGGCTATCGCCAGCGGCAGCAACCAGGAGAAGGCGGAGCTGATCGCGGAGCTGACGGGCACCGGGGACGACTCCGGGGATACTTCCGGGGATACTTCCGGGGATACCGGCGAAGGAGGCTGACGGCCGATGGGAAGAATCAAGGCCGGCGACCTCCGGACCCAGGTCACCCTGATGCGGCCCACGGAAACGCCCAACGACACGCGGCGGCGCGGCATCGAATTCGAGGACGGGGACACCGTCGCCGCGGCCCGCAGCGAGGTCAGCGGGCGCGAATTCTGGCAGGCCCACGCCATCAAGGCGGAGGACATCGTGACCTTCACGATCCGGTGGCGGGAGGACGTCACCGCGGCCTGGCGGGTAAGGCATCACGGGACGGTGTACAACATCCTGGAGGTCAACCACCTGGGGGACATGCGCGACTATCTGCGCATGAAATGCAGGGCGGTCAAGCAGGGAGGGACGTAAGGCATGGCAAGAGACCGCATCGACGAGCTGATCAGCCGGCTGGAGGCGGCCTTCCCCGGATACACCTTTGACCGGGACGCCCTGGAGATCGGCGGGGACGAGGACACCGGCGCCGTCGAGGTGACCGGGATCGAGGACGTACAGATGGCCGACGGGAAACCCGTGGGGATCACCTGGGGGATCGACATCTGGATGGCCGGGGAGAGCAGCGGGCTGGAGATGATCCAGACCATGGAGGACGTCCTGAACGCGTACGACGACGAGGTGGCCACCATCCTGTGGCGGATGCCGAAGCGGAACTACCTGGTGGACATCGGGCGGGTGGCCTGGCAATGGCACCTGACCCTTTACGGGGACCCGGGCGCCGAAGTCGAGACGGAAGAAGAGACCGACCCGGAGACGGAAGGGGACGGCAATGGCTAAGATGAGCGTGGCGGGCCTGGAGATGGCGGAAGGGCAGCTGGAAAAGATGGGGCGCGCCGGGATCCGGCGCATCGTCGAAGCCGGCAGCCAGGCGGCCGCTATGGCCATGCGCAACGCCATCCGGACGGCCGGACACGTCCGCAATGGCGACCTGTTAAGCAGCGTGGCGCCGGGAAAGCTGTACGAGGAGCTGAACGCGGCCACGCAGTTTGTCCGGCCCCAGGGCATGACCCCGAAGGGGGATATCAGCGAGGAGGACATCGCCTGGATACTGGACAACGACCCGGTGCGCGGGGATAAGTTCCTCAGGCACGCGTGGGACGACATCCAGAAGGCCGGGGAGGACGCCATGGCGGCGGAAGCGGACCGCATCCTGGCGGAGATCGAATAAGGAGGACTAAACGGAATGATTGTTAAAGTAAGGGGCCTGACCTGGGCCAAGGTCACCGGCGGCGGCGACGGCAGCGCCATGACGTACAGCGGCGGCAAGTACGACCCGGACAAGATCGTCCGGGTGGACCAGAGCGAGACGCGCAGCGACGTCAAATTCAACGCCGACGACCACACCATCGACCGGGACAACACCATCACCGGCGCGAACGTCAGCCTGGAGCTGGCGAAGCTGCCGACGGACATGCTGACGGACGCGCTGGGCTACGTGGCCGATGGCAGCGGCAACAGCGCCACCGGATACCACGTCACGGACGCGGCGGCGCCCTTTATTGGCGTGGGCTTCATCCACGGCGAGATGTACAAGGGCGTCGAGACCTACACGGCCTACTGGTACCACAAGACGCAGTTCAGCCGGGGGAACCGCAGCTTCAACACCAAGGGGGACACCACCGCCTTCCAGACCGAGAGCATCGAGGGCGAGGCCATGGCCGTGCAGCTGGCGACCGGCGGCCCCAACATCTACTTCGACCAGAGCCCGGAATTTTCGACCGAGGCGGCCGCGCGCACCTGGCTGAACGGCAAGGCGGGCGTCAGCTGAGGACCCTGACGCAGATCCCCCGGCGGCAAAACGCGCCGGGGGGCTGCTTTTTTTGAGCGAGGAGGAGACGCATGATACTGGCCAAACGAAACTATAACTTCCGGGGGACGGTGTACCCCCTGATGATGGATCTTTACGCGCTGGAGAAGATCGAGGAGGAATTCGGCGGGATGCGGAAGGTGCAGGAGGAGATCCGCACCGGGAAGCAGTTTCAGACCGTCCGGCGCCTGTTCGCCATATTGGGGAACGCGGCGCTGGAGGACATGGACCAGCCGGAGACCCTGACCGGGGCCGAAATCCGCCGGGCTACGCTGGACGAGATTGCCACGCTGATGACGATCATCTTCCAATTGATCGACCTGAGCGGGCAGACGCAGACCGGGGACGGGGAGGCCGGCAGCGACGTGAGGAAAGAGCTTTACGAAGACGAGGAAGACGAAAAAAACGCATGAACCGGCGGGAGACGCGGGCCGTGGAATACTACGGATACGCGCTGATCGCCGGCATAAGCGAGGAAAAGGCGCGCAGGATGACGCCCGGATGGATCATGGACATGTATCACATACGGTGCGAACATGACGCCATGATCGCCAGGGCGCGCCCGACGCTTTTTTAAGCGGGGCGCGCCGTTTTTTTTATACCAACGAAAGGCAGGGGAACGGAATGGCGCAGAAGAGGGAAGTTCGCCAGAAGATTGTGCTGGAGGGTGAAAAACAATATTCGGAAGCCCTGAAAAACGCCAGCCGGAACATCAAAACCCTGGGGAGCGAGATCAAGGCGGAGACCGCTGAGCTGAGCCGGAACGCCAGCCAGCAGGAGAAGAACGCCATCAAGCAAAAGGGGCTGAACCAGCAGATCCGGGAGCAGGAGAAGATCGTGCAGATCCTGCGGGAGGAGCTGGACCAGGTCCGGGAAAAGTACGGGGACAACGAGGAAGCCGTCGCCCGATACGAACAGAAACTAAACGCCGCGAGGGCCACCCTGGGGAACATGCGCCAGGAGCTGGCGGGGCTGGGGCAGGACATGCAGGAGGTCGGCCACGCCGGGGACGGCGCCGTCGTGGCCAGCAAGAGCCTGGCGGACAGCTTCGGACGGCTGGGCGAGATCGGCGACACCGTGGCCGACAAGGTCGGCAGCGCCTTCACGGCCATGGCCCAGCACCTGGGCGAGGCCGTCAGCAAAATATGGGAAAGCGTCACCGACCTGGCCGCCCGGAGCAACAATATGGTCGACCTGGCGGGATACTGGGGCACGGACGTGACCACCATCCAGAAATACGCCGGGGCGGTGGCCAGCGCGAGCGCGAGCCTCGAGGACCTGAACAGCCTGGTGACCAAGATCAACAGCGTGGACGGCAAGAAGATCACGGAGCTGACGGGCATCAGCGGGGAAAACTACGAGGATCAATGGCAATACGCCATGGCCGTCATGGACGCGCTGAGCCAGATGGACACCAAGGCGCGGAACGCCGCGGGCTTCGAGATTTTCGGCAAGGGCGCCACCAAGATGTTCGACCTGGCGAACGACTGGGCCACGGTAAAAGAGAAGCTGGACACCTTCGATCCAGCGAAGGGCGGCTACGGCATGACCGAGGAAGAATACGCGAAGATGTCCACGCTGTACGACCAGGTCAACGAGCTGCACGCGAAATGGCAGAGCCTGCGCGACATGGCCACGGTGAACCTTTTCGGCGACCTGGCCCTGAACCTGACCAGCAACGCGCAGGGCGTGCTGGACGCCTTCCTGGAATACTTCAACGCGGAGACCCCCGAGGGGCAGGACGCGGCGCTGCAGAAGATGGAGGACAACATCGTGCAGGCCTTTGAGCGGATCGGGGCGGCCATCCAGAAGGGCATCGACATGCTGGACAAGGTGGCCGAGGACCTGAAGGGCAGCGACAACCCCACGGCCCAGGCCCTGGGCACCGCCCTGGGCGGCCTGGTGGACGGGCTGCAATGGATAACAGAGGACAACATGCAGCACGTCGTCGACGCGCTGGGCATCCTGGCCACCTTCTGGCTGGCCGGGAAGGGGCTGGCCATGGCCGCGAAGGTGGCCGAATTCGCCGGGCACCTGAGGACCATCCAGACATACAACCTGCTGACCGGCAACGGAAACACCCCCACCGTGCAGCCCACCAACACCGGGAATAACGGAAACGGCGGCGGGGACGCCGTCACGGGCGGGGGTATCGGCGCCACCCTGACCAAATGGGGCAGCAAGATCGGCGACGCCCTGGCCACCAACGCGGCGAAGATAGCCGGGGGCGGGCTGGCCTTCCTCGCGACCCTGTTCGGGGATCTGCTGCGGCCCCGGAGCGAGCAGGAGAAGCACACGGGCGAGGCGTTTGTGGGCGAAGACGGGCGGATGTACGACGATCTGGGCCGGGACATGACGGCCCAGCGAGAGGATTTAGGCTTCGAGATCGACCCGGAGGTCGCGCGGAAGGCGAACACCAAATATGTGAACGGCAGCGGGGAGACCGTGCACGTGGACCGGCGGCGGAAGAACTGGAGCGAGCAGCGGGCCGACTACCTGGCCGGATACCTGGACGAGCTGAACGGCGGGGCCACGGCCGGCGTCGTTGCCCCGACGGAAAACAGCATCGTGACCGCGGCGCAGCGGACCGCCCTGGAGACCATGTGGGACGCCCTGCGGGGCCTGAACCACTACCGGGACGAGCAGCACGAGGACGCCTACGACACGGCCTGGGCGGCCGTGGAGGAGGCGTTTTCCGGGCAGGAGGAGCTGTTTGACCACTTCGACAGCCTGATCAACAAGCTGATGGAACAGGAGGACTGGGAGAACACCCGCGACCTGCCCGGGAAATGGTTCAGCCAGGGGACCAGCGGAAACCAGCAGAACGGCACCAGCCAGCAGGACCTGGCCAACCTGAAGGGACTGCCGGCGGCGATGGAAAACGCGGCGCAAAGGGGCAGCCTGGCGGGCGTCAGCGCCGGGGTCAGCGGGATATCCGTCCAGCTGGACGGATACCGCGTCGGGCAGCTGGTGGCGCCCTACGTGAGCCAGCGCATCGCGTACGCGATACCGTAAGAGGAGCGTGAAAGAGCATGACAACAGCCAGGAGCGCCGCCATCAACGGCGCGGAGCTGAAGGACGTGGACAGCCGGGTGTACGTGCTGGGGACCAGCTGCGACGCCCCGAAGGAGACCCAGCAGGGCGCCGCCTTCGGGGGACGGAGCGGGCAGCGGGTCACCGTGAACCGGCGCGAATACCTGGACATCAAGGTCACCTTCGGGATCGACATCCGGAAGGAGCACCTGAATGAGCGGAGCGAGGTTTTCGAGCTTTGCATGGCCTGGGCCGCGCTGGCCCGGGAGGGCGCCTGGATCACCATCGGGAGCAAGAAGGACCGGCAGATCTGGGCGCGGACCTACCAGCTGCCGGCGGAAGGGGACCAGTGGCAGTGGGCCAGCCAGTACACCATCGTTTTCCGGGCATGGGAGGCGCCCTGGTGGCAGGCGACGGAGCCCATCACCATCCGGCGGAGCGGTGTCAGCAGCCTGCAGCAGCAGATCAGCGTGACGGGAAACCGGCGGACCGTGCTGGACTTTGAATTCACCAACACCAGCGGGGGCACCGTCAACACCCTGAGCATCAGCACCGGCAGCGCCACCATGGCCTTCACGGGGCTGGGGCTGGCGGACCGGAGCACCCTGGCCATCACCCACCGGGAGGACGGGCTGCTGCAGATCCGGATCAACGGGGTGAGCGCCCTGGCCTGCCGGACGCCGGAGAGCGACAACGACCTGTGGATCGACCCGGGGGTGCCCACCGTGCACATCGCGGCGGGCGGCGCCGGGACCATCCAGATGGGCAGCTACGGGAGGTTTGAATAAATGGAGATACTGCGATCCCACAGCCTGGAGCGGATCGGGGCCTTCTTTCCGGAGAGCAACGGGCTGACGGAGGCCGAAAAGGACGGCCAGATCACCCTGACCCTGGACGCGAGAAATCCACCGGCCGTCGGCATCGGCAGCTGGATCCGGGACGACACGGAGCCCGGAAAGGGGATCGTGTACCGGATCAAAAGCGTCGAGACCGACTACCGGACCGGCACCATGACCCTGACCGCGGAGCACATCATCAACGTGCTGAAGGACACGGCCCTCTTCGGGGAGATTGGCCCGGCGGACATGGGCGGGAGCGAGACCGAATGCACCTGCGAGCAGGCGGCGCGATACGCCCTGGGGCGGCAAAATGACTGGCAGCTGGGGGGCATCGGATACAGCGTCAGCGCCGGATACGGATTCAACGGGGACAGCGTTTTCGAGGCGCTGGAGCAGGTCAGCAGCACGCTGGAAAGCCCCTGGTGGAGCTACGACCTGAATGTGTACCCCTTCAAGCTGTACATCCTGCCGCGGGAGACCACGGCCGCGTGCGAGATGCGGGAGGGGCGGAACCTGACCAGCCTGCGCAGGAGCGTGGACGCGAGCCGGATGTATACGCGGATTTACCCCATCGGGAAGGATAACCTGCACATCGCCGGGGAGTACCTGGAGATGAACACGGAAATATACGGGGTGATCAGCAGGGTCCAGACCGACCAGAGCAAGGAGAGCGAGGGCGACCTAAGGATCTGGGCGCAGGAGAGGCTGCGGAAGCACGCGGAGCCCGCCGTCAGCATCCAGATCAGCGGGCTGGAGCTGGCAGAGGACACCGGGGAGGAGCTGGACCGGCTGAAGCTGGGGCGCGGATGCCGCGCGCCGCTGCCGGAATGGGGCGCCACCATCCTGGAGACCATCGTCAAGATTGCATGGCGGGACAAGATCAAGGACCCGGAGACCTGCACCGTGACACTGGCCAACGAGATCGCCGACGTGGCGAGCATCATCCGTCAGGAGCGGAGCGAGGGCAGCGGGAGCAGCGGCCGGGGCGGCCGGGGCGCCGCGAAGAAGGCCGGGGAGGATCACGCCTGGTTCGTGGACACGGACGAGCACGTCGGCATGGTGGCCGAGGCCGTCGCCGGGGAGGGCGCCGCCGCGGACTGGAGCCGGGTGGCGCAGGTCATCGTGGACGGGAAGGGGATCCATCAGCGGGTCACTGAAGCCCAGGGCGACATCATCACCCAGCAGACCCTCATTGAACAGAACCAGGACCGGATCAGCCTGGGCGTCCAGAGCCGCGTGATCGGGAGCAGCATGATCCACCAGTACGGGGACAAAAGCAGCTTCCCGACCACCGGGCAGGCGGGGCACTACTACTACGACCAGCAGCACAGGCAATGGTACATGTGGGCCGGGAGCGGATACGTCGCGGCCGTCGTGCACCAGACCACGGACCAGCAGGGGAACCCCGTGTACAGCGGGAGCAACATCAACATCGGGGAGATCGTGACCGCCGTCAACAGCAGCACCGGCGAGATCGAAACCAAGATCGACGCGGACAAGGTGTTCCTGGGGCGGATGAGCGACGCGGACCGGGAGAGCCTGCAGGCCCTGGCGGACGAGGCCGGGGCGGGAACCGGGATTTTTGCCAAATATCTGACGGTGGACACATTGACGGCGAACCTGCTGAAATCGAGGTTTGCCGAAATCAGCGGGCAGCTGGAGCTGGGGGGCAGCCTGAAGATCGCCAACGGGGACATCGAGCTGAGCGGGGACATCCGCGGGGCCAGCTACATCGGCGGGGATATCGGGAGCTTTTCCGAGAGCCTGGACGTCGCCGGGCACGACCTGAGCAACCCTGTCATGACCGCAGAGGTGGACGGAAACACCCTGACACTGACCAACGCGGACGGGACGACAACAACTTTTAGCAAGGCCACCCGCCTGATCGGCAGCTGGGAGGATGGCACACTGGAGGTTGCTGCCACACAGACCAACGCGGGGACGACCGAGGAGGTCGCCACGGAGAGCTTCGTGACGTTCCCGGCCTACAAGGTGCTGGGGGGCGAAAACTTCGGGGTCAGCATGAGCGCGTGGGCGCACGGGCGGGCGTACACCGACCAGTGGCTGGCGGAGATGCACCTGGAGAGCCACCCGGACGGGGCCAACAGCAAGACCGTGGCCGCCACGCCGGACGGGGTATGGCTGGCCAGCATCTCCAACGCGGACACCTACAACAGCGGGGTCAGCAGCGGATGGAGCCTGGCCCGGCAGCAGGTGAGCGTGCCCCAGACGGCCGGGACGGCGGCGAGCTTTACCGTCAAGGTGCCGGCCTACGTCCAGGGCAACCAGGACACCTACACCTACACCCTGCAGCAGAGCCCGTACAACGACAACATGGTCCTGTGCAAAACGGCCGCCGGCACGGTGGTGGCGCGGGTCACCCACGGGAAGTACACAGCCGGATACAACGCCGGATGGGGCAAGGCGGCGGCCATGGGATCGGCGCCCAGCACCAGCGGGACGGGGCAGTATATCACCGTCAGCTATCCGCCCACGACGGTGGACGGCGCGAAAATCGAACGGAAATATTACGTGACCGGGAGCAGCACGTCCGACATCGCGTACATCCGCCTGAACAGCGCCAGCGGCATAACGGTGGCGCAGATCAACCACGGGGCGTACAGCCAGGGCAAGGCCGACGGGGCCGCCGGCGGAGAAAAACACACGCACTCAGAGGTTATCACTTATATTGGGATCAATGATGATTATGACGCTTATGGATATGTGTCAGATACTTTAATCACGGCCAACAAGAAAGGCGCTACGCGTACTGTCTGGTGGTAAGAGAGGAGGAAAATTGCAATGTTGCCATTTACCGAAGTTATTGAGAATTGCGCGAATATGATTGGGGCCTTGAAAGTCCCTTGTGCCGAAGTGGAAATGATCAACGCGCTGCTGGTGATCCGCGGGGATCTGTTAAAAACGGTTGCTGCCATGAGGCGGCAGGAGGAAGCGGTGAAGGCGGCAGCAGATGCCAAGCCGCCGCAGGAAAACACGGCGGAAGCCGGGAGCGCGGAAGGGTGAGCACATGATCGGGATCGACACGGAGAGCCGGGGAATCTACCTGCACAGGGGGGACACCGGCACCATCACCTACCGATTCGGCGGGTGGCAGCTTGTGGCCGGGGACGTCGTGGTGTTTACCATGCGGACGCCCCAGGGCACGGTGGCGCTGGAGCGGTACCTGGAGCCGGAGGACAATTGCGTGGACGTGGTGTTCCGCAACCCGGACACGGACAGCCTGGCGAGCGGGGCGTACAGCTACGACCTCAGGGTCGTGCACGCGCCGAAATACGACGACGACGGGGCCATCGTGGACGGGGCATTTATCCGGACGCCCATGGACCCGACGGCGGTGCATTTGACGGACACCGTCGGCAGAGTATAAGGGGGGAGCAAATTGCCTAATCCGGTCATTGACCTCGCGATCGAGGTGGACGGGGACGCGGCCGCCAAAGAGGCCGAAGCGTGGGCCAGGGGCCAGCGCGGCGGCGTGGACGTGGGGACCAGCGACCCGACCTATCACAACAATGCCAAATATTACGCGGAGATCCTGCAGGCGGCGTACGACGAGAGCGGGGTCAGCCAGATCACGGTGGACGGGATCAAGGGCGCGAATATCGTCCGGAAGGGGCGGTGCAACCTGCCGGCATCCAGGGCGGCGAAAACCGTCACCATCGAAGGATTCGTCCTGATGGAGGGCGCGCGGATCACCGTCGAGTTTTACACGAAAAACACGGCCACCAGTGACGTCACCCTGAACGTCAACGACACCGGGGCCTATCCCATTGTCAGCGGGGGGGTAGCTATCAACGAATACACCGCGCACAAGCTGTACGGATACGTTGACCTGGTGTTCAACGGGACGCTGTGGTACATCGTCGGCGGAGACGAGGAAATTCCGGAGCGAGCGATATACGACTACATGAGCACCAGCCTGCGGCCGGCGCCGCCCACGACGACGGCGGTGGCGGCCTACGTGCAGAGCAAGGTGAGCGGGGTGGACGTGACCGCCGGGGCCGGGCTGAGCCTGAGCACGGAACGGGAGCTGGGGCACAGCAACAGCGTTGAGGCCGGGACCATCGGGGAGACCGGGGCCAGCAGCGGGGCCGTGGTGAGCGTGCCTTATGCCACATTCGACGCGCAGGGGCACATCACCGGCAAGGGCGTCCGGAACCACACCATCCCCGCGATGGGCGGCGCGACCGCCAGCGCCGCGGGGACGGCCGGACTGGTGCCCGCTCCGGCGAGCGGATACAACGGGCGGTTCCTGCGCGGGGACGGCACGTGGGCGGCCATCACCCCCAGCAGCCTGGGCGTCAAGCCCGTACAGACGGCGGTGGCGGATCCCGCGGCCAGCGGCACCGGTGTCACCTTTATCGACACGATCAGCCAAAACGAAAACGGGGTCATCACGCCGCACAAGCGCACCGTGCGCACCATGGGCGCCGCCACCAGCAGCGCGGCCGGAACGACGGGGCTGGTTCCCGCGCCGGCGGCCGGCAGCCAGGGGCGATTTTTACGGGGCGACGGGACGTGGCAGGAGCTGAGCCTGAGCAGCCTGGGCGCGAAACCCCTGCAGACCGCGAAAAGCAGCCCCGGCGCGAGCGGGAATGCGACCGCCTACATCGACACCATCAGCCAGGCGGCGGACGGGGTCATCACGGCGACGAAAAAGACCATCCCCACGTGGGCCGGGGCCACGGCATCGGCGGCCGGGACGGCGGGACTGCTGCCGGCCCCCGCGGCGGCGAATTATCTCAAGTTTTTGCGGGGCGACGGGGCCTGGTGCGATCCCAACTGCTACGGCAAATGCACCACGGCGGCGGCGACGGCGGCAAAGGCCGTCACGATCGCGGGCTTTACCCTGGCCGTCGGGGCGATTGTCACGATCTGGTTCACCAAATCCAACACCGCGGCCGACCCGACCTTAAATGTCAGCGGCACCGGGGCCTATCCCATTGTGACATGGGGCACAACGGCCGTGGGCACCACGGCGGCCGCAAGCTGGCGGGCCAACAGCGCGGTGCAGATGCTGTACAACGGCACCAGCTGGGTCATGATCGGATACGCCAACGACAACGACAACACCATCCCCGGGGCCTACTGCGCGACGGCGGCCGGGACGGCGGCGAAAACCGCCACCATGACGGGATACACGCTGCAGGCGAACAGCCATGTGCCGGTGTACTTCGCGAACGGTAGCACGGTGGCCAGCAGCACGCTGAACATCAACGGGACGGGGGCCAAGCCCATCTATGTCAGCAGCGGCGGGGCCTACGCGCGGACAACCTTTGCCAAAGGGTGGTATGTGGCCTGGTACAACGGCACCAACTACTACATCCGGACGGACGGCAGCCTGCCCGGGCCGGCGGCGTACAGCCACGAGACTTTCACGGTGACCATCCCCGCGGGGGACGCCAGCTACACCCTGAGCGACAGCCGGTTCACGGCGGACAGCCGGTGCGACAGCCACAGCCTGGCGGCCGTCGGATGCGCGACCTCCGTCGCCTGGAGCTTCGGGAGCGGCAGCTGCACCTTTACCCTGGGGGCCGCCCTGAGCGCCGCCCTGACGTTTCAATTCAGCGTGATTTTCTGATGAGGGAGGGGGAATCGTAATGTTTAATGTGGACGAAACGACGAAGCGGATCACGATGCACCGGGGGGACACCGGCAGCGTCCGGTACCACCTGACGGGGTACGAATTCCAGGCCGACGACCGCGTGCTCTGGACCATGAAGAGCGAAAACGGCACGATCGTCAAGCAGGGGATCTACACCCCCGTGGACGGGGACGTGGTGGTGGCGTTTGCCAATGCCGACACCGACCAGCTGAGCCCCGGGCAGTATCCCTACGACCTGCGGGTCATCGCAAACCCGGAGTACGACCAGGGCGGGGCCATCATCGACGGGGACATCGTCAGCACCCCCGTGAGCCCGATGTACGTCCAGATCCTGAGCACCGTCGGGCAGATTTAAGGGGGGCAGGATATGGCTATTGTATACGACGATCCCGTCATCGACCTGGCGGTCCAAAGCGGCGAGGAAGTCGAGATCACCATCGACATGGAGGACTTCCGGGCGGCCGCGGCGGCGATCGAAAAGCTGAGCCACTGGATGGCCATTTACGCGGTCAACCTGAGCAACATGGAGGGAGTGGTGGACGATGCGCACACCGAAGCAACTGCCGCGAATGCTACTGCCGACAACGCCAACGCCACCGCCGCCAGCGCCCTGGAGACCGTGGAAACCGCCCTGACTGAGATTGACGACGTACTGGAGAGCACCGGGCTGAGCCGGTGGAGCCGGTTGAACCGGCCGAATCTGCTGAGCCAGGCTTACTGGACGAATGTGGACATGCCCACCAGCACCAGCGTGGTGCACCAGGCGGTGTTCAGCGTGCCGGCGGAAACGGCAGAAGAGGGCGAAACGGCTGCCACACAGTTCGTAGCGTATGCCGTGAGCGACCGGGACGTGGCCACGGCGAAGGTTCTGTCTGTCGTCAACAGCAACTATAATTCCCTGCCGGCAAGCAACTACAGCGTCGAGATCATCAATATAAACACGTCGATGGGCACCTACACGGTCCGGCTCAATCTGCTGGCGGGCCGGCCGGCACACAGCGCGGTGACCATCACGGTCCGGGTGGCCGATGAAACGGAAAACGTCAAGGTGCCCTACGGTGAGGATTCCAGATGGTACGCCAGTGGCAAGGCGTACTATAACAGCATCGGCAACCCGGAATACCGGGGCGCGGACACCGCGGACGGCGTGCAGGCGCGGGTGGTGGATCTGGCTGCGGCGGATCAGATCACGGAGCCGGACGGCGAGGTATATGACAAGGCGATCCAGTACAACGTGACGGCCAACACCGCATGTGGCAATGCCGACTGGATGGTGTTTAACTATCAGAACTTCAGCGACGTGACCTACGACGCCAGCAGAACGGAGCCGAAGGATTACGGCAACATCGAGGAGATGGTCCCAGGGGAAAAATATACCATGAGCTGCTGGGCGCGGATGGTCAGCGGGGACAAGGCCTGGGTGAGATTCGGGTACGGCGGGAAGTACGGAAACACCCCTTATTCGGAGACGACATACAGCGATATCTGCGGCATCCGGAGCGATCTCGTGGAGGTCGCCGGCACGGAATGGCAGCGGATCCACTGGACGTTTACCTTTGATGGCCCCACCGGCCCGCAGTACACCTACGCCGATGGCACCCGGGTGGACGAAACCACCGGGGACACCATCGCCACCATCACCCGGACCAAAAACTGGACGAAGCGCGTCCAATTCGGCGTGCACCGGAAGTATACCGGCATCCTGCAGCTGTGCGGGTTCCGCCTGGTGGCCGGGGATCTGTACCTGCCCACAAAATACGACACCCTCGAGGAGAGGGTCGCCGCCCTGGAGGCCCGGATCACCGAGCTCAGCGCGATGGTGCTCGAAAGCGAATAAAGGAGGATAAACATCATGACGAATCGGGAAAAGCGGGTCATCAATGCCTTTAAGACGTGCATCGAGAGCGGGGAATTTTCGCCCGAGTATGCCACCATTCTGATCGAGAACAACACCAAGTACGGATGGATCACCGACGCGGCAAAGGACGAATTTTATGAGTGGCTGGACGCCTGGGAGGCGGAGCGCTGGAAGCAGGACATCGTTGAGCGGGGGAAGAACGCCACGGCGGAGATCCTGGACGTCGAATACGAGGAGGGCGCGGAGCCTGGCGCGGATCCTGAGGAGGCGCCCGCGGAAGAACCGGAGGAAGAACCGGAGGAAAACACGGAAGAGGCCGGAGAGGATGAGCCGGATGCCGAGTGAGATTAGCATCAAGCTGCGCAAGATCATCCGGAGGGAGGCCACCGTGCTGCAGATGGAGGTCGGCACGGTGGACAAGCTCCCCCGGCAGCTGCTGAGAAATCAGCGGGAATATCAGCGCAAATTTGACGGGATGCTGGCCGGGGCCGGGGACTTCGACCGGCTGGACATCCTGATCGACAGCCCCGGCGGCAACATCGCCAGCGGCATGGGCCTGATGGGCGCGGTGGTGCTCAATTTGCGCCGCAGGTGGCGGAAATGGGAGGATCATGTGAGGATCCTGATCACCCGGCAGTGCAGCAGCGCCGCCACCCTGATGCTGGGGATCGATGCCCCGGTGTACATCGCGCCGGGCGGAAGGATATACATCCACGCAAACAGGATTGCCACCTATCGCGGCAAGGGCCAGGATTGGCAGCTGGTCAGCGACCGGCCCGGCAGCCGGCAGGGGCGCGCCGTGCTGATGAGCACATACAAGTACCGGATCAAGCACAGGAGCCACAAAAAATGGGACAAGCGGCAGGCCCGCGAATGGATGGCCGCCGGGAAGTGGTTCTCCACGGCCGAGGCCGTCGAGGTCGGGCTGGCCGACGGGATCCTGAGCATGGTCGATTTTGAGAGGGGGGAAGGCTGATGGACGGGAAATATACGCCCGGGCCGGAGGTGTCAACAACGACCGTCAGCGGCGGGGGGATCACGCTGTCTGTTGCGCGGTACGGGAAGGTCTGCACGGTGTCAATGAGCTCCCAAACAACCGCCGCAATCACCAACTGGACTAAGCTCTGCCAGATGCCGGAGGGATATCAGCCGGCTGTTGCCGTCTTCGCGGACAATATCGCAAGTGACGGCGTGGACTATCTGTGCATCCAGCCGGCGAGCAACGGCGGCGGCGTTTACAGCGGGGCGGATCTGCCGTCCGGACATTATCTGTATATTACGGCGACCTACGTCGTGGGGGGCTGAGAGATGGTAACGTTTGTTGTGGGCCTTTTTGTCGGCGCCATGGCCGGGGTGTTTCTGGCGGCCATCGCCATCTCGGCGGGAGATGATGATCATGCCGAACGTTAACGCCACCGCCCTGGCGAAGGTCGGGTATCAGTACATCAATACGCCATACAGCGAAATGGATTGCCAGGCGTTTGTCGAGCGGTGCCTGACGAATTGCGGGATGCGGGTCAACCTGTCCGGCAGCAATGCCTGGTATCGCAAGATGACGTGGACGGGGACGCCAGAAGAATGCCGGAAGACATTCGGGTATATCCCCGCCGGGGCTTTTCTTTTTATCCTGGAGCAGGACGGGAAGGAGCCGGTCAAGTACCGCGGGGACGGGATCGGCAACGCCAGCCACATCGGGATTTATACCGCCATGAGGCAGGGAGCCATCCACAGCAGCGCCAGCAAGGGCAAGGTGTGCGAGAGCCGGTTCGCGTGCAAGAGCATCAACGGCGGATGGAACCGGGTCGGGCTGTGGGGGCAGATTGCCTACGACACTGGGGTCAATGCGAAAATCGCCGGGGACGGCGGGAAAGAGGTCAAAATGGATGAGTTTACAGAGGCCAGCTACCAGGCCAGGGTCATCAACGGGCGGCTGAGCCTGCGGGCGGACGCCAGCTCATCGGCGGACCGGCTGGTGTGGATTCCCGACGGGGCCACCGTCACCGTCATCGGCGAGACATCCACCTGGGCACGGGTCACGTAT
>Ga0326512_10001681_pt1 | contig 16761 bp, 18 predicted proteins | sample 1_2617_0518_D_FD_203652 | JGI IMG/M metagenome (GOLD analysis project Ga0326512, IMG submission 203652) | Bovine rumen microbial communities from UC Davis, California, United States - 1_2617_0518 | ecosystem: Host-associated > Mammals > Digestive system > Stomach > Rumen | place: USA... | reverse complement strand
ATATAAACTTTCAAAGTTAGATCCTGAGCTAAGATCGTTGTACGTAAAGTACATGATTATGAGCAACATGTCGCCTATAGAATTTGAGAAAACTATGTATAAAAAATTTAAAGGTAAGAAATTATCATGAATATGCCATTTTTCTTCGGCTTAAGCGAATTTGTAAAAAATTTCGTATCTAATGCAGAATTAGTAGAAACTGACAATTCTACAGCCATTAGATTCAGCATAAATCAGCTAGATTTATACTTTAATATCTATGCTGATAAAATATTTTATTTAGAGCTAAGCACACATGATGGATATATAACTAAGTACTTATATGAAGAAGTATTTGGATATGAACCTGTTCCTGTCGAATACATAAAGAAACATTCTCATCCAGAATATTATCCATACGGTAGATGGGATATATTCCACGCCTATATTCGAAATATAGAACATCTAAACTCTTGGAAATGGCTCATTAATGGATATATAACTAAAGAATCTATTAAGGAAAAATTTGCTAAGAATGGATTATTAGACCTCTTAAAATTCTCAAGATATTTCGATATTAAAGAATTTAACATTTACACTGGTAAACAGATTGAAGATGGTAATTATACATTTAACTGGTATAATATTTATAAGTCTCATTCGCCATTTAAAGAATATAATACTATAAATAATAAATATATTTCAAAGTTGTTATTACATAAAGAACTTTATAACAAAGAGTAGTTCAATGTCAAATATCAAGCATTTCGAGAATCCCAGAATAACCGCTTTTAATGCTATAAGCTGTTTATTATACTTTATTTATAAATTTCCAAATAAGACTATAGAACTTTCATCATCTGAAAATTTGTGTAAGATTAAAATAAATGCTTTATGTCTTAGAATTCATAATGATGGAGATGCATCTTCTTGTAAATTCAGTTTAAGAATTTCAGATGATATAAGATGTAGAAATATGTATGCTTCAGCATTTGAAAATTCTTCAGTAAAATATGACCATTCTTCGCCTTTTAACAAATGGACCATATTTAGTGTAGAATTACCAGTAGATTTTAATAAAATAGTAAGAAAGAAATTTGACTTTAGTAATGGGTTGTATCCATATTTAAAGAATAAACTAAAGACAGTAAGCAAGCCTAGAAATGGGTTATCATGTATGCTATGGATTAAACCTAAATTTAGCAAGCTTTACTATCCGGCAGATCGTACATTGCACTTAGACTTTGTTAAAAATTGCTGGCAATGGCTGTATGTATGGCATTATGATATTCCAGATAATGATATTTCAAATGATTATATTTTAACACACATGATAAGAATTATAAAATTCTTGATAAATACTTTAGGAGAATAGTATGTCATTTTGGTCTTATATTCAAGGCACGATTGAAGTTGAAACTATGCCTGATTTTCATTCTAGAGAAGATTTAGAAACATATGTAAAATATGTCATAGACGAGATTAATAAGAAGACTGGTGGAATTACTGGATCTGAAGGTCCAGCTGAATTCTTTGTAAATAGTCATAGATATGCATCTATGTTTTCAAATGCTGGCGAAGGCTTTACTAAAGCTTATATTACTATTCATGGACACCTTCGTGATAGAAGTAATCATGAAACTATTCCTGAATTTAAGAAATTCATCAGCCATTTATATCTGTATATGGATATTGAAAATATCTTAGTAAGAACCTCTGATTCTCTTCAAAGTCATCTATTTACATCTGCAGAAATTGGAAGTGATCACCTTAGTAATACTTTCCTTGCAGAGCATATAGATGCTGATCCATATCCAATTTTCAGTGATAATGATGAAGAAGATGCTGTAAATGAATCTAAGCGCCGTAAGCTATTTCGCGTTCAGCAAAAACATGCAGAAAAATATTTCAAGATGCTTTTTAAGGGTAAGGAATTAGATAAGTATAAATGGGCGTTAGCTCATATGCCGTTATCAGAAGTAGCTTCTACATTAGACTCTATGCGTGCAATTGAAGATTATACTCCAGATATTGACTATATTGAAATATACTTAGAAAGAGGATTAGATATACCTAAATCTTGGTTAGATTATTACAACCGCCACAAGGATGACCAACGTGCCTAATGAAGAAAATAGATTCTATAGATGCTCATTTTGTTATACAGGATTTAACTCTTCAAAAGGAGTTTATCATGATGCCACACTTTTTGATAAAGGCTATTATGTAGCTATTTGTCCTAAGTGTGGCGGCATGGTGAAGTCTAAGGTATAACTTATGACTAATTTAGATATAAAAAATGTAATAAAACGGGTTTATTATCCTAAAATTACTGATTTCAAATTTATTAGTGTAAATGATCAGATAATATTTAACTTTATAACTCGATTTTTCGATAAATACATTTTCGAAGCAAAAGATGAAGATGTAGTAATGTACAATGAACAGAATAGACTTTCAGATAAAATCTTATGCATAAATCAGCGAAATGGAATAGTTTTGAAGCTATTAAAGCAAAATTTTCGGCATCATGAATTTTATATACCATCTTTAGAAGAATTGTTTATATATAAGAAACCGATTCAGCAACTTACACCAACTCAAAAGCAAGTCGGGTATCATAGACGTCTGCGATACCTTGATGCTACTAGAGAGTTTGAATTGTATTATGATCCAGATGAAAGTAAGCGGCTAAGTCCGGGTTATGCTCTTGAAAGTTTCTTTATGCCAGATGATAATTTACATGCACCAATATTTAAACCAATACTTAGATACGCAATTATTGTAGATAAACTACCAGGAAGATATGGATATAAAGCATCAAATGTTGTAAACTTAGAGGCTATTTTGAAGATGCTATCTCAATTCAATAGCTTATTTATAGAAGATAATGGATTTATGCCGTACTTATCGCATGAAGTGGCAAATTCATCACATTATAATACATGGTAAAATAAAAGCCCTTAGCGGCTTTTATTTTTTATATAAACAAGGCATGAACTTCCAATTGTATAAAATTTAAGCAGGTCTCTATGGCTAAAGATACGATTGGAAATGTGAGTGCAATTGTATCTGAAGATCCTAATAATCTTAGATATGTAATCCCTTATAAAGAATATATCGTATATCTTCAGGATCAAATTAAGACTTCAGATAGCGTCTTGCATACAAAAGAGCAAGAATTGCAAAAATGCCAGAGCGAAGTTAGAGAGTTAGACAAGGCATTATCATCAAATTCTGTCTGGCCTTCTCTCATGAATCCCTATGGTGTTGTGATAGTTGGTATAATTGCCCTTGTGATTTTAGTGATTATTAATACAAAACGTAACATTAAAATCGGAAATGGTAATATTAATTTAAGTATTGAATCTCAACAATCTTCTAACGAGGATAAGACCAAATGAATCATCCTTCTCTTAGACTATTACTTATTATACTATTGTGCGTAGGATTTTCCTATGCGATGCCTATAGAAAAACAGACTCATATGTCTTCTTCGTCTGATTCTATAGATTCTAACATTGAAATTAAAAGTGTAACAGCCATTGCAAATACACTTGTAGTGGCTAGCACTGACCTTACAAACTTGAATAAGAGTAAGTTCAATGTATATTATGATATATCTAATCCAAGCATTAAGGCTGGTATCAATTCTTTAAGTGATCGGAATCTATGCGATATTACGAAATTTAAGAAGTCTGCTGGGTCTTTTACTTGCTCTAAAGATATCTCATATACAATTATCTATGATCCTAAAAAAGCGGATATTTATGTAACTGATAACCCACAGTTGTATATTTATGGCAAAAAATTATTTGTATATATCGGAGAACGTATTGCTGCAGATTCAATTCCTTTAAAATTTATAATTGATGAAAAAAAGATGAAGATGGAAATTGATACAAAGAAACTCAAAGAACAAGGGTTCGTACCAGATCCATTACTAAAGATTTCTAAGTAAAAAAAAATCATGCATCATAAGATGCATGATTTTAAATTTATAATGGTCTAAAAGTAATATGCCATTCATAATCATTAAGAATCTTAATAAAGAAGTCTATTGCTACACAGAATACATCATATAGATTTCTTGAACTAGCAACTGGTTTTATAAGTTTAGCATATTGATCTTTAAAGACTGCATCATTCTTTAAATCTACGATACCGAATGTGCTAGTGTCATAATAAAGTGACTTTGCCGAAAGAATTTTACTTCTATAAATTTTCTCGCCATTTTCATCAGCATAATAATCTGGTAATGCCATTTCCATACTATCGCATATAAGCGTCAACTTAGAAGATAATGTTGCAATATTGTCTATTGCAAGTATCGACAATAAGCACATATATCCTGAAAGATCATCCATTTTATAATCTATACTATTATAGTGCTTAAATAGAAGTTTTGTAAAAGATCTAGACTCTCCATGATCGAATATTATAAATTTCGAAGATCTATTATATGACCATTCATCAATAACCATTTCAGAATGAATAGATGGCGTGCTTAAATAATACGAAAAGTAATTTTCATTATTTCTAAATTCATCCTTATTAATTTTACTGATTATTTTTGTCTCAATCGTATGATATAGCTTCTGCATTAGACAACTAATGCAGAAGATTTCTTTAGAAAATTCATCATTCATCTTTTAAAAGCTGATATAGCCATATATGCTAATGTACCAATAACAATTAGCGGTGCGCAAATATACACTAATATAAAGACTAGAATAATTTGCCAAATTTCAAGTTCGCTCCATCCTATCTTAGAGAAGATTAAGATACAAGCAATAATAGCACAAATTGTCCAAAATGAAGGTATCATTTAAGATAGTTCTCCTTAGCAGTTAATGAAGTAAACGATAATAGCAATAATTGCAAACAGAGCTATAGTTCCGATGCATCCGCCGTTTTCATTTGTATGTTTTTCCATCTGTCATCCTCGTTTAAATTTAAATGAAGGTTAAACTTCATTAATTAATATATGACTTTATTGCGGACTATATATTGAAAATCAAAGGATGTATTATGTTTCAAGATAGAATTGAAGAAAAATTTATCCCTTTAGAATCTGCTATTGAAAGTGGGTTATTTGCCTTAGAAGCAGGAGAAGTTCCTGCTCCTCAAGCTAGTGCAAGTGGAATTAAAGAAGTTAGTGTAAGAATTGCAGATGCCCTTAAAGCTTCATGGACTAAAGTTATTGAAGCTGCAAAGAAAATGGCTCCGTATGTTAAAGAATTCATGAAGAACCATTTTGAAAATTTCGGTAAACGCATTGATGGCATGACCGCTAATGCAAAGACTTACATTCAGAATAATGCTCAAAAGATTTCTCAATTAGATAATGCCTTTCAAAATTTCACAATGTCTGTGGACCAGAATGTATTGAAGCTTAAGTCTAATGGCATTGACATTAGTGCTATTTCTACAAGTGTTATTACAAATTACTTTGAACCTAAAATGGCATTAGCTCATAATCCTACTAATACAAGTAAGGTTATAGAAGGTAATTATCAGACTGTATTTGATAAAGCTGCTTATCCTACTGGCAAGCCAGATCCAAAGGCTGAAAAGGTATCTGCTGAAATTACAAGATCTGAATGGGCTGAAGCTCGTGCTATCTATGGTAATGATGAAGTAAAACGTATATTTGAAAAGGTACAAAGACCAGTAGAAAATTTCCAAAGAAAGTTAAATAATGATCTTACTGGTTCTACTACTAAACTAGGTATGATGCTTTCTAAATGTACGGGTACTCAGGTTACAAGTAATGATAAAGCTGAACTGAATAAGACTGGTACAGATACAAAAAAATTAACGCAGCTTATCAAAGAATCTATGCAGTTTAGTGGTAGCTTATCTAATCTTATGATGCTAAAATATAGATGGGCTGAAAGCGTTATTAAGACAGGTGTAGCAAATGTTGGTGGTAATGCTGAAGAGACTACAATTGAGACTAAGAATACTAAGAATGGTACTCAGACAACAACTACTACAACTAAAACTACTACTGTATCTAAAGGAACATAGAAAAAATAAAGAGCTAGTGTTAGACACTAGCTCTCATTTTTACGAGGGTTACTTTTTATTTGTTCTTGCGATAGTCCTTGACCTTTTGTACGAGTTCTTTCGTAGTAAAGCCAAGAGCATTTGCGTCTTGACGACGCACAAGAGCAGCACCAACGCAAATACCAACTTCAATGCCGGTAATAAATACCTTGCCTTCTTCGGTACCGAGCCATTTGCAGCCTTTAATAACTGCACGCTTAGTTTCGTATGCGAATTCCTTGATGTTCTGCTTTGCCTTGTTGAAGAAACGATCGATCTTAGCCATAGTGACTCCTTAAATAAGACGTTGCTGTTACCACACAGCTTAGAATCAGATGAGCTTTATTGCTTATCTGTGTCTTATTGCACTTTTTAATATAATAAGGATCTTAGAAAATTTACGGTAAAAAAAAGAACCAGATATAATTTGGTTCTTTTTAAGCTGCTTATTCAGAACTCTTAAGACTTGTAGCGCATAATTTAAGAAATTCAGTAAAGTGTTCTGGATTCATTTCCAATTTAATATCACTTCGATTGACGTTAATATAAACATTTACTTCCTTTCCTTTCTTATTAGTGAACTTACCTGAAAATTGGAAATTTCCATAAATATCACCACTAGAAAAGCAATTAACTGCATTAATACAATCAGGTAGATGCTTATTCACTTCAATAGCTGCATCTATATCTTCTTCAAGTTCATCAAGATCATGTGTCATCATTAGTGCGTAAAAACCTTTTTTACTAGATTTTCTATTGCATGACTTTTGTGCAATTTCTCGGATCATTTCCGGCGTAACTTTACTCATATTTATCTCCTTATATTATTGAGTATTATAGCACAATTTAATATAAATCATATAGTAAGAATTCTACGAAAAAAAAAATATACTAGCCGAAGCTAGTATATTTTTATTCAATAGTTTTAGCAATCTGTCGCTTAATAGTATTCTTGCGTGTATCAAAGTTATACTTAAGCTTGCTAATTCCTATTTCAAAGATATCATACACAGGGTATATCTTATTCTCGTCTTTGCAACGAATTCTTCCTATCAACTGTGTAAGTAAGATATCTGATGTGTTGGATGTACATAGAATCATAGCATCTATTGAAGAGTCAATAGCCGAGTTTAAACCCTTTTCAGTAGATAATACTATAGGCTTCTTTAACTCTTCAGACCTAACCTTTGGACGAATCATAGTCGTAAAGTTACCGACTTCATACTTTCCTTGATAATAATTGTATATATCTTCCTTAAGGTTAGAAATTAATTCTAATGTACCAAGAATAATTGCTATGTGAGCTTTAGGATTTTCAGTCATAATCTCATCGATAGCATTTAAAATACCTAGCTTCAAAGACTCATAGGCAGTCTTATTATTCATGACATAATCAGAATATGAAGCTAATTTTACACCCTTCTCAATAGTAAACTTTGTCTTCCATTTCTGGTCAATATCATCGGTCTTAAACGGTCGAGGGCGATATGTTATAAACTTTTTAGTTTCTACAAAGTTATTATTTGCAAATGATGCAAAGACAGGTATAATCTTGTAGAATAACTTCTTCTCACTTCTATCAGTCTTTCCAAGAGTAGCCGTAAGATAAAGTGTAAATTTTACCTTGGTATACATTGCAATCATAAATGCAGATAGCATTTCTAGATGAGCTTCATCAATGATATTTAAGCCTATTCCTAAAGCCTTATAGATCTCATCTATTCTTTTTTCGCCATCTGGTTTAGCTGCAATATTTGTAAATGTACGATGTACAGTAATAAATATCTTGTATTTATCTGCATTTTCAATAGCCTTTTCAACTGGATGACCATCACCAATAACACAGATTTCTTCTGGTTTAATATCAGTGAATTTTAAAATATCCTTCATCCAAGGAGTTTCTATCATTGTAAGCTTATGTACAAAGATATTGGTTTTAACTCCAAGTCTAGCCAGAGCCATAATTGCAAGATATGTCTTGCCTTCACCAACTGGTAAATTCAAGATCTTTATAGATTGATCAAAGTATTTACTACCATTTGGAAACATATAGTCTAATGCAGAATATTGAATTTCACTTCTTGGGCTTGCATTGACTGATACAGCTATTCTTTTAGGATTAATAGAATCAGAAATATAGACAGGCGCGGCACTATGCAAGGCTTCAGTTAATTCATTCACTACTTGTTTACTTACAAACCTTGGAATAGATACTGCATTATGCCCATCTATAGTTCTATTTACCATTCCTCGCCACAAAGGACAAGGATATGCAGCATAATCATCATAGACCGTTAGAAGTTTACTAAGTCTGTTTAGGACTATAGCTGTCGGATCTAAAATGTCTATTCTATTATTCCTTAAGATAATCTTTGATTGGAGGAATGGTTGAGTCATGCTACTTACCTTTATTAGATTCAGAAGCCGTAGTCATTTCCTTCGGATACTCTTTACGAGCATCATAGAATTCATTAGCTACTTGCATTTCTTCATCTTCTTTCTTCTTTTCTTTATTTGAATTTGCCATATTATTTTTTCCTTTAATCATTTTCTCAAGTCTTAGCTTTTGAATAATCTTCCTACAAAGATAAATGGAATATGACATATCTAAAACATGATGTTTTATAGTGTTCATATCATTTTTTCTTATTAGGTTTAGCTAGCTTAGGTCTTGGCTCTGGCTCTTCATCTTCTTCAGATTCATCATTAAATGCGCTTTTAATTACATCTGCAAGCGCACCAAAAGCTTCTTTAAAGATATAACCGCCAACTTCCTTGCCAAGATCTTCAGCGCGATCTTCAATTTGTTTTCTTCTAGCCATAGTTTTCCTTAAACGAAAAGTCTGTCAAAGACACCAACTTTACGTTTCTTGTAAGTTTTAGGGTTGTTTAACTGCTTCTTAAGCTGTTCAAAGCTCAAAGCTGTAGACAAGTTAGGCTTCTGTATAATAGCCTGAGATACGCTCTTAACTTCAAGATCTATTTCATGATCAGGATCACTAAATTCAGGTCTAGTTTCAGTATTAGCATCAAACACAAGGTTCGATAGAATTACTTCTGCATGTACGGACATAAGGTTGATCTTTGTTTCATCGAGTTTATCAATGAAAGATCCAAATATTCCGCAAATGTCATTTCCAAATCCATCGTGGTCTGACTTGCTAATAAGTTCTGTAAGACTATTTAGAGCTGCATTGAGTTCTATGTTTTTAGTCTTGATTTTAAAGCATGGTTCATTTTGTTCTGGCTCGAACTTAATCGTTTGAGATTCATGAGCATACTTCTTAATCTGTGGTTCCATAAGGAATAGTTTCTTCGGAGAGATAATTTCTAAACTTCTACCCCTATTTACCACATGAATATGCTTGACATAAAGATCGCCTTCATCATCTTCAATAATGTCATTAACTTCAAAGGATATCTTAGAAGTTTCAAGACACGGCATAATGCAATCTTTATCTACTTTAAATACGGCATCAAAGTCTTCACCCCAATCGATCTTAGGAGTTCTTGCACTTAATAGATGCTTTGCACTCAACAATCGCTGAGTTAACGGGTTGGTAAGGAGCAATACAGCTACCATACCTACATGATATCCTTCTACGATGTTTGAAAGTTTACCATAACATCTCTTACAGATACCAGTTTTACAGTTACAGGTTATAGGAGAATAGATATCTATTTGCTTTCCTACAAGTTCTGCTTCATCGGATGGTTCAATAACATGACCATTTTCCATGACTCTGCCTATAAGTCTCTTAAACGTATCCTTAGACTTAACTTCAATAGGCATTGTATACTTTGTGTCGCAGTATTCTTCATTAGACAATACAGAATCTAGACACAGAAGTGAAAGTTGTTTGGTAAGATAACCACTTTGCTTAACTTGGTTGTGCGAAATAATCAAAGCCTTTCTTGCACCGATTGCACAAGAATACAAATCCTGTCTATTTCTTAATCCACGAATAAATGATGTATTAATAGGTTCAGGAATAATCGCACCTTCAAGGTCTGGTTTAAGTCCAATCGTAATAATAGACTGACCGAGCTGTCTTGTACTAACAGCGTTTCCACGAATAAGTTCTCTATATACTGACGGAGTTTCAGATAAGAACTTCATAGCTGCATCGATCTTAGAATTTACCAAGACTTCGATTTCATTAAAATCCAAGCCTTCAGGAATTTCGAAATGCAGCAAATCATCAAATTCTTTATGTTCTTTAGCCATTCTGCCTAATTCATATAGATTCACAGTTGAACCATGAATATAGACAATTCTAGCCATATCATCAGTAAGCTTAGTAATGCTATCAGCAACGCCTTGTTTCAGTGTTCCGATATCACTATTCTTTTCTTCATAAATTCTACTGATGTTATCGATATACGCATTTAGATCAGTTGATTCCCTAGATTCAAAGAAGTAGGTAAGCTGAATTTTAATTCCAGCATTTTCCAAGATGCGTAAGAAGTATCCTGATACAAGCATTTGTCCTAAGGTAAATTGCTTAGAATGTTTACCTTGATGAACAGTGCAAATTTCATCTTTGCGTTTCGAGAAATCTCCGGGATTGAGAAGATATTTCCTTAGATTCTCTAGATATTTTGCGATAGTATCTTCAGTCAAAGCACTATCATTGAGTTTATCTAGCCACAGTTCATTAATCACTATGAGAGTCTCCTATTGGATACTTTTATTATCATAATCATGTAATAGTTCAAATTATAGGATTTACTACTTTTCTTCTAATAGTAATATCCGTAATCCTCATCATCTTCATTATGGTCATAAATGAAACATAAAGTCTTACCATGAGTAGGGCTTGCCTTAATATAAGCTACCATCGTTACAAAATATATATCATCTTTTACTATAGGAATTGCTACTCTGTCAAATTCATTCAGATTATTAATATATTTATCTATTCCGCTAATAATTGCTGCTGCGCCTTGTCCAAGCATGCTAAGCTTATATTTATAATTTTCATTGAGAAATTCTTTAAATTCGTTATACTTTTCATCTCCATTACGTCCACTATATAATTCTTCGGCATCGTCATTTACAAATATATCTAATTTTCTTTCTTCATCTTTAAATTTATAATCAGGCGATAATGAGAAGCTACTAAACGGTGCTCTATCCCAGAGAATATATATTGCATCTTCATATACACTCTCAAATTCATCTAAGTGCATCTGCGTAAAATATGTATCATTTCCACGGATAAGGTCTAATTTTATCTTTTGATCTTTGAGTTCATTTCCAAAAGTTTTAGCATCATCTGTAGAGAGTCTAGTAATTTCACCAGTGAATAATGCCTTTAATTCTTCTAAACTGAAATTTTCAAGCATAGCATCATAAATAGCTTCATCTGCTTGTACTTCGTGTTCATAATCTTGGTAATATACCATTTCTGCGCCATTTCTAGAATTTCCTGATGGATCCCAATATCTTAAATTTTCTAATTCATCTTTTGAAAGGCTCGGAGTATAATCCCAGTATGCCCCATATGTAGAATCAAAGTTAGATTTCAATGTTGCAACGTCAATATGGTCTTTAATAAATTTGACGTTCTTATATTCTTTTTCTATTTCTTCCTTTGATAAGATAGAATAATTGCTATATTCATGCATATTATCTCCTTTCTTGAAATATGCAATTTATAATATAAAAAATAAAGATAGAGCAAACGCTCTATCTTTATTAGAGAAATTAAGCTTCGGCTTCGTTCCCCACATTTTCGGTCTGGAGACACTGAATCGATGCGAAACTACTAAGAACACCGGCAGCATAGTCAAGAACACCTGCACCAAACCAACGGTCTGCTGCAAAGCTCTGTTCGACCTGAACAGCTTCCTGCGTACCCTGAGAATAGTTAAGATGGTTTCTCTGAATCTTAAGCGGCATGACATTCGTATAATAAGTCGCATCTTCAATATCGAGCGAGATATCACGAGCCTGAGTGCCAACCTTACCAGCAGACGGCTTTAGAACAACATAAAGCAATTCACCAGTATGGTTACGAGCAGAGTAGTCAATACCATGTTCAGCACAATACGGAGCATAACCAGAATGAGGGTCACGAATAGACGATACCCAATAGTTATAAGCGCCAGTCACCGGGGAGCCGGAGAATTCATTGTGCGACATTGTGAAGCCAGTACCCTTAGAGCCCATAAAGCCAGCAAACTGAGATTCGTTAGCGGTGAAGCCTACCTGTACAGACACAGGAGAGATTTCAATATCATCATTACCTTGGAAGGACTTGAGATTCTTTTCAGTAATCCCAGCAAACCAAGGGAACTTAGCTCTAAACCAATCAGGGAGAACAGTCCACTTAATAAAAGCAAAGCCATTAACAAGCGGATCCATAGGGAGGGTCTTAGTATTAAAAGAACCCGTATAGAAAGTACCAGTATCTACGTTTTCGGTATTAGCTACAGCGAAAGTCTGCCCGGAAGCTGCCACACGAGTAAGACCGAAAAGAGTACCTTTTCCTAAAGATGTAGGCATAAATTTTCCTTTGTGAAAAGTTAAAGAAGGGGATAGGATCAGGATTTCTCACAATCCTATCCCCAAGTTCCGTTCAGATTAGCTAGCTCTATTCACGACAAATTCAAACACAAAGCGTTCCATGATGTCAGTGAATGCTAAATCAACCTTAATTCTGCAGATCTTCTGCTGTCTATCATATGCAGAAGCGGAGACAATCGGGCTGATATACTCATAACCACCAGCAAGCACCTTGTTGTTAGCAATAGTGTTAAGGGCTTCCTGTAGGTGACCACGAATGTCATCTGTAGAGAATTCCATACGGTAATTTCTAGCAGTTTGTTCCATCTGTCTCTTAAGCTTCAAGAGAGAACGAACTGCATGAATATTAGACAACGGAGAAGTAATCTTCTGAGAAGTATTTTCCGTAGCGAACATAGTCGCCTGAGTGTCTTGTTCAATGTAGTTAATCTGATTCTTATACAGTTCAGTCTTTTCAGGTTCAGTCGGGAACCAAGATACATCACGGAAGCCCGCAATTGTACCACGGCGAGGACCAACGAAGTTATAGATTTCTGTATAAGCAGCATCGTTCTGAGGAATCTTAGTTGCAAGGAAGAAAGTCGGCGTAACACGCACAGGCTTACCAGTCCATTCATCATTGATTCCGAGCGTCTGAGAGAAGATAGATGTAAAGTATGTATTATACTGCATCTGATCTTTACGCTTAGATACAGCCTGAGAAGCATTAGCGCAATCATGGTTCATATCAAGAATGGTGATGCAATCACCTCTTGTCATAGAAGCAAGATCACTCATAGCGTCCTTAACTGCGATATCATAGTTAGCATCCATCATAATATCAAACACACAGGTCTGAGTATTAGTGACGAGAGGATCAGTAGTACCGTTATAAGCACGAGTAAGAGCCTGAGTCAAGGTAGCAGTCGTAACTGTTTCATCCGTGTCAGGATCAATCGTTTCATAACCCCATCCGTGACCTCTTGTACCACCAGCGAGATAGAACACAGCGTTCGTATCAACGGTCTGATAATAGAATTCAGAAACGAAAGGATCATTATAAGCAACTTCACCAGTGCTATCGTTCAAAGTAGTATCGAGATGGCAGAGCTGGCTGTCATAACCGATTGCAGACATAAGGTCTATATATGCATATTCTGCAAATTCAGAAGTCTTATAATCTTCACCGAATGTAGCAGCATTAAGTTCATCAAGCGTAATCTGGTTAAAGATATACTTAATCACCTTGTCCGTAGGCGGAACGATTTCATTACCATCTTCGTCATTAATCGTATTGCCTTCACCATCAGTAACCTTGAGCTTCGTATCAATGAAGTTCTGGAGGTTATCATAGTTAGCAACGCAAGTGAGGTAAGAAGAATAACGATTCACCACGTCTTCAATGAACAAGCTTTCCTTAGTGCCAGAAATAGCATCAGGATCAAGAGCCACATCAAACGATTCGCGTACGATTTCAGATGAATTACTCTTTTCAATGACGGAGAGTGTGAACATGCTCCAGTCAGGATATGTATTATCGTATGCATTTTCGTAAGTGATAGACACTGCAAGCTTATTATACCACGGACCAGAACCCTTCGGCAAGAATCTTGCGAATTCCACGAAACGGGTACTAGACAAGCGCATATCAGCATCATCAATACTATTAATAACTAAACGGTTTTCATCTACAACATAACCACGCTTAAAGTCAGCAGGAGCCTTTCCTTCGTGAGAAATATTATCATCTGCACGATTAGTAAAGGTTGTAGAGCAGAAACCAATAGCTCTATAAGTATTTTCGATGTAATCACTATTCGGAACAAATCCCGAATCTTCATACGTCATGATATAGTTTTGCTTATGCGTATATTCACTGATGGATGCAGACTTTAAGGAAACAACACCAGTTAAATCATCAAGTGTAATCAATGTAGCTGCATTAGCAGTAGCATAGAAACTAACCTTGATAGAAAGGCTATATGAATTTCCAACAGTTGAAACATTCACAGACGGAATAATATTCCATACAGGAACACCATAATTTTCAGTATAACCATTTACAAGTGGAATCTGAGCATTCGTAGTATCAATATTCAAAAGAATCTTTGCAATAACTTCAGGAACTTCAATACCCGGTACAGTAAACACAGCTTCAGTATTAAGTTTGCCAGATGTGTTATATAGACCAATATTCTGAAGATCTTTATTAGTAGAAGTAGCTGCAAAACCCTTAGTTTCGGCATTGATATAATCACCAGAAATATTTCTCAAGCGAACATCAGCAAAAATATCATTAGCACTAAGCGAAGCAGTTAAGAGCTTATATCCTTCATGTTCGGAATCTTCACCTTCAAACTTAAACAACGGAGCAAGATAGCTAAGAGCCTTGATAGAGTTGACAAGGTCAGTATTAGATCCAGCCTGAATAGTATAAGCGATTGTGGCAGTCTGGTTAAAAATAGTTTCAGTATTTTCAACCATAGAATCAAGAACAGTTTCAGCAGTAATTTCATCGCTTCCAACCACTTCACTACGATTTTCAGCCTTAGTTGTATTAAAGATTTCCATGGCATCATTAGTCATATAGAACCCATAAACAGGTTCACCAGACAACGCATAGTTGACATTGAAAGTCTTTACACGTTCATAGATACCAGTAGACGGAATATCTCTGTCAGGATCGATTTCACGAATCTTAGCATAAGATGGTGCTTTATAATTAAACCAGCGGATATAATTCATAGACAAGGCAAACTGATTAGAACTTTCGCCAGTATATTTCTTAATATCATCGCTCTTAACAGGCGTACCATCTTCATAGAAGACTTCATAGCAATCTTGCCATTCAGCTTCAGAAGACATGACCGTCAGCTTAACATTAGTATTCTTCAATGGCTGACCGTTTCTGCAAGTAGAGAATGCAACTAAAGCATCATCATAGAGGCGTTCATAGCACGGACCATAAAGATCAGGATTATTATTCGACAAGGCTTCTAGAGCTGCCAAATCTTCTATACCAATTGCAATAGTACCTGCAACAATCTGCTGATTAGGAACGTCAGTACCAATCAAGTTACCAGTATCACTTGAAATATCACCAATATTAGTCGGTACAAATGTTACGTTAATGTCATCTGCGGCATCCTTATAAGTCATAACATAGCCAGTAGATGCATCCTTAGTAATTTCATATATAGCCTTTAAAGACTTAGGCACACTAAGAATATTAGGATCAGTGCTTACAGTAGTCTGAGGAACACCCTCTAAGAACAGGGTTTCAAAATTATCAGTAGATGTTAGCACGTAATTAATGGTGAAGATACCATTATTATCAGTATTGACGCTATAAGATATCACTGAAGCACAGTTGCCTACCTGAACCTTAAATGCTTCAAAGCTAGTAGACGCAAATAGTGTTTCAATTCCAGAAGTACTGGAATGATTTTCAGGAGTCTGCCTTAATACTCCAGCTTCAGAAGTTGTATTAAAGTCTTCGATGCGCATATAGATATAAGAGCCAATATTATACTTGCTATATCTATATTCTTCACGCAAATGCTTAATAGCACCTTCAACAAGAAGGTTATCAGCATAGCTCATACCGAAGTGAACGGTAACTTCTTTCTTAATAGCCAAAGCCTTTAGAGCGTTATCATCGTTATCATCCATATAACCATTACCACGGTTATAAAGGCTGATAGCATCCTTAGTCAATGTACCAAGTTTGCTTTCAACGTTGATAATCTTGCCATCAACAACTTTACCTGCATAGAACTTTTCAACAGGAATGGTTTTTCCAGTAGCCAGCCCACGAGCATACTTACGAGCTTCATCATCGGCAGCGATGTCAATGTTCCAAAGCTTAATTTGATCGGCTGTCAATTCAAGATTCTTATACTCTTCTTCGTAGTTAGTATAAGTTTCAGAATCGTTGTAACCAATACCAAGAGACAACGAAGCGAATGTTTCATCATCTGGCACAACCCTGATCACCCATAAGCCACCACCAGCACGAAGCCAGTTCATAGCATTCATTCCTGCCTGACCCCACTTCGCAAAGTTAGGTTCACCAAGAGTGAAGATAAATTGGGATGCGCTAGAAATATACATAGCCTCATTAGGCGCACCCTTCTCAGCTTCCAAAGCGACGAACATGTTGTTTAGACCAGCAGCGGTCAATACAACACTGGATGTATCGATAATCTTGGAAGTTACAG
>Ga0326512_10001680_pt1 | contig 16775 bp, 22 predicted proteins | sample 1_2617_0518_D_FD_203652 | JGI IMG/M metagenome (GOLD analysis project Ga0326512, IMG submission 203652) | Bovine rumen microbial communities from UC Davis, California, United States - 1_2617_0518 | ecosystem: Host-associated > Mammals > Digestive system > Stomach > Rumen | place: USA... | reverse complement strand
ATAAGCCCTGAATGCCACCGCTAACAGCAGTCTGCGAAGCAAAACTTCTCTCCATATCTGCTATCTGATTTGTGTATAACTGCTGTGATACTGCGTTCTGTGCTCCGTTAATTGAAGCATTAACACCGGCAAACCCACCACATAATGCAGTCTGAATGTCACCAAATCCGCTTGTTACTGCATTACTTAAATCTCCAAGAGCTGACTGTGTAGCTGCCTGATTGAATCCTGCATTAGTATTAGCGTTGATTCCATTCTGTCCGTTAAGCAACCAAGGGAAATCATACCCAAGCATCATGTTCCCAAAGCCACCGCCGAAGCCATTGCCCCAGCCACCACCGGCGCATAAGAGGAGAAGTATAATCCAACCCCATGAATCTCCACCAAAGCCTCCAAAACCGCCATTGCCACCGTACATAGGTGCGACCGGCATTACCATGCCATTGCTTTCATCTGTTAAAGCCATAAATTTTCTCCTTTCTACCGCTAATTATTGCGGTCAGCGACCACACTCATTATTGTGTAGTCGGTATATATAAAAGTGTGCGCAACTTTTATTTCATAAGATTCTGTATTGCAGGATTATTCCTCATTCCCTGCAATGAATTAACCTGCTGTTGTGATACCTGTCCTGTATTCAACAGGTGTTGTAAAATAGCATTAGGATTAGATGTGTCTACCCCCTGTGGAATATTATACCTCTGCATTAGCATAGCCATAGGGTTACTCCGAAACTGCTGATACGCTTGTAATAGGTTCATCTCTCTCACTCTCCTTTTTTAGATTGTGTACATCGTTCTGCAATATGTCCACAAGCCTCTGTAATGCCTCAAAATCGGATTTTAATGCATATTGTGACACATTCTTCGTCTTATCCGTAAAAACGTCTGTATGAGCCTCTTGCACGTTCACAGATGGCATTTCTTCTTTGGTCAACTTATAGACATCAAAAACTGGCTCATCGAATTGATTGAATCCTTTGGTTTTTGTGTAGATATATGGCGCAGACTCATCCTTAAAGGTCACACTCATACCGGGCGCAACAGGGTAATTCATAGCCTCCTGTCTGCTTCTTACGGGAAGAAAACCGCCATTCTGTATCTGCATTTGTGGTTGTTGGTTAGGAAATTGTGATTGATATTGGTTAGAATATTGTGATTGATAGTTCGGATAATAATATCCCATGCTCATCGCTCCTTTTTCCAATAAAAGATTATAGGCTCATTTGCCGAGTTCCAAGTGTCGTAATGATTTCCGTCAATTACTGTGACAACATGAGTCCCTGTCGCAAGAATATAAGTACCTTGTGGATAGTCCTCGCAGAAGTCAGCCACAGTATAGCAATCAGGACAAGTATCGGGAATTGAGTACCGCCTATACCCTTTGTCCTTAAGGTATGCAGACCACACAAGGTTACTGCTTCCCCAGTCACCCATCTTGAATCCTTGCATAGACAATTCAAGATAAGTTTTCTCCCACGACTGACCCTGTGCAATTGCTAATGCTCTGATAACACAATCAGAAGTGTATAATCCAATTGGATTAGGGTTCGTTGGTACAAACATAAAAAATCCCTCCTATGCTTTAATTATAAACATAAAAGGGATTAAAGAGAATGAAATCAATATGAAATTTTATTGCAATTTATCGAATATTATTTTCTCATTTTTATATATAATATTACTTATCTGTCTTGGTGTTCTGTCATACTTACCTGCAAGCGCATCATAAGTCAACCCGTCTATATATCGGCTTTTGAGAATATCCCGATACAGGGCATTGTGAATATATTCATCAATTATTTGGGATATCTGCGAATTGGAGTATTCTTTCATTTTTTCTTTTTGATTCTCCCTGTCCCATGACACATATTACAGGATACATATCCAGAATTACCGCCTGTCTTTTTCCTGCGTGTCCTTGTTGTGGTTTTTACTGTTCTCTTTACTCTCGCCAATGTTCACATCTCCATTTATCATAGCGTCACCGCCACCACCTGTGTCAAGTTCCTGCGTAACTTCATTAGTCGCACTAACCTCTTCCATACTGTTCTCATAGCATAGCCATGCAATATTACTTCCCACTAATAGCACTATCAGGACCAGTACAATAATCCACAATCTCCTGCTGCTTCGCTCCATCCTTACCATATCGCCTTCGTGAACCATATAAGGTACATCCTTGTTATCCATTCTTATCATCCCCTTTTAGATAGTTGATAGTGCTAATCTTAAGCACCGCACCTAAAAATACATCTATTGCCGATATAGTTCCCACAATCTGTTCTGCATACGGAAGCCCCCATATACTAGCCAAGGTAAAGTATAGTGTGGCAAGTGCTGGAAGCCAAATCTGTGCTATTTCTTTAAGTAAATCGTAAACTGAATTTTTTAATACCATACTCTTTACCCCTCCTTACTCGTCAGATAGTCGAATAAATCTTTGCGAGCTTTTCTGATATTGTCCTGATCTTCATTGCCTATTGCGTGATCTAGCATCGCAAGCATAGCTTGTTGCATAACTTGATTTCCTTTATCAATGTTGGCAATGTGCGAATGCGTATCTTCCGTCTGTTCCTCTAACTTGTTAACTCTTACTTCAAGCGCAGCTATGCGCTCATCTTGTGTTTCTTGTGGTCTTTGAGTAAATTTGGTAAAAGCGTATAATAAAGTGCAGACAGTACCAAAAGATATTATTAATTGAAAAATTGTCAAGATTGCATTTAAAAAATCAGGCATATAATTATCCTCCTATTTAAGTCAAATTATATGCCTATACTTATAGTTTTGTCAATTATTTTTTTACTTTCTTTGCCCTTGCAAGTGACTTTTCACCGAATAAGCCATCAACAGTAAGTTTCTCTGACGTTTGGAAATTCTTTATAGCAGATTCTGTTTTTGCACCACAATCAGAATCAATCACTAATCCATACCCTCCGTACCAGTTAAGGAACAACTGTAAAAGTCTTACCTTTTCGCCCTTGTCACCTCTTCCGATACACTCACCTTTGGCTAGAGTAGGAAGTTTACCTTGGTACTTCTTTTTCTTTGGTTTCTTTACTTTTTCAGCTTTAATCAATTCCTCAAAAGGAAAGTTCTTTCCAGGGCAATCCGTAGCCATTAAGTCCTTATGCCTAACTATCCGTATATTTTGTCCGTATATATCTCTCAAATAAGCTATAAGCTCTCTACCTGTCTGTAACTGCTCATTTGTCATGGTTTCTCGGTCAAAATCACCTTCAAAGCAAATACCGATAGAATCGTTATTTTGACCGCTACAATGCGCACCTATTGTGTTGATTGGTCTGCCTGTCTCAACAATGCCACCTTCTTTTCGCACAAGAAAGTGATAACCCACACCACTCCACCCTCTTACTAAGTGCCATTGATGTACTAACTGTGCATTTGCTATCTTAGATGCGCTATGATGCACCACAATCTTATTAGTTGTCAGACGTTTCTGTGGTGTGTTCTTGAATTTTAAATTGGTTTCGACTATCTTCATTTTCATACACTTCCTTTCGTTTATATTCACGCTTGTAATTCATTTATCTTATCCCATAATGCCTGTATCTGATAATCATAGTAAGCATTTAATCCTTTTTCTATATCCCCCTTCAACTGTCCAAGCACGTTATCAGGGTAATACTTGATAGATAAATCTCCTGTATTACAACTTATATTATTTGTGCCTTTTAGCATACGGAGTTGTTGTGGTGTTAGTTGTATGGTGTATGGGGTGGCTAACTTATATACAACTTTAACACCGTCTAAAGCCGTTTTTAAAGTTGTAGTGTCTGAATATGACGAATCTTTAATGCGGACATCTCTGTTATTACTTACACCACTAATTGACTTGTCTGCCATATTTACAACACCAGAGGTATCAACAGGGTAATGCGAACAAATTAAATTATCTAATCCATAAGCTTTTCCTGCTACCGTTGCCGCAAAATATGTTATACCTGATGAATCGCCTTTTACCCAAGTTAGCGTTCCCAAATCAACTTCACCGTGCGTCACCCTCAACCCCCCTGTGATAACATCTAATTCACCGCCATAGATAGTATCGCCTAATTGTATGGTGTATGTTTTGCCTTTGTAGGGTTCAAAACTACTGTCTGCTTCGGATGCTAGGCGAATCATTGGTTTAAATACTAAATTATTTACAGTAACACCCCTATAAATTGCCATTCTAACATATGCATAACCAGTAAATGTTGCTGAATATTGTCTACCATTGCCGTGATCCATAACATTATCGCTTTTATTGTTTGTTGTGTATAATACATAAGTACTTCCCGAACCACCGCTAGGACAACCTGTTATTATATACAATTCTCCGTTAGTAACATATAAATTAGGAAGAGCAAACGCAGAAGCCCAAATGCTAGAACTTACAGTACCATTTGTAGAAATACCTGTCACATTTCCGTCATTATCTGTAATAATTGTATACGTCACACCATAATATGTATAAGAGTTACCACTCCATGAACCCTCAGTATTCAGAGCCTTAATCTCCTCTACTGTCATTGGCAGTAAATTCTTCCCCACATCCTCAATAACAACTTCTGTCTGTCCGATTATAGGTCTTATATTATCAGGCGATGGGTCTCCGCTACCTTCTTGTACTGCTTCTACCTCTGCGACACACTCTACTAAGTTTGATTCACTTGATTCTATTGTGAGAGGGTTACCTGTAGCGGTGAGAGAGGTATCTAAATTCGGCTTATTCTTTATATATCCATCATCTTCTGTATCATCTTCATTCCAATCTGATTGTACATTCGCTTGTGCATTAGATTCTATATTTGCTAACTTTTGCTTTTCCTCATTGGTATAGTCGTTTGTTGATAGTCCTTTACCCGTTACTTTGTCAACTTTAGTATCCAGTGCGCTCTGCTGTGCTGTGCTGACTGGCTTATCAGTATCCGAGGTATTATCAACATTCCCAAGTCCGATATTTGCAGGCGTAATATTTACATTTCCACCTCTGTATTCACTCTCTGCATCGCCTTTTACTCCTGATACTGTGGTTTCGGGGATTCGCTGATTCAAATCATTAATATTTGGGCTATACACATCCATATATTCATACGCAGTAATTGTAGTCTCAAAAGACGTTACTGTGACATCATATAATGGGATTCTAATGTCAGTAGTCCCCTCCCATGTATCACCGCCTGCATCAATATCAGGCTTAACAGGATTATTAACTGCTTCTTCCCCTTGTGCAATATCAATCTCAACAGATTCGGTGTCACTTTCCATATCTTTTGTATAATGTAAATATATGGTATCAATACGTGTATTACCAACAGATACAGGCTCCACAAGGATATCTTCGAACTCATCATGAGGGATGATAGCATAGATTCCCTGTACTACAATACATCCGTCGTAGATTCTGACAGTGTTCGCATCTCTCACTACTGCATCAAAATGCTGTCCTACATCTAATATCGCCAAGTCACCCAAAAGACTTCTATTAAATGCCTGTATTTGATTGCTTGTTACGTGTGATGTGCCTGTTCTTCCTGTTACGATTTTAAGCCCCATGTTTTCCCTCCTATTCTGTGTCGCCATCATAAATAAAACTATAATCTGCTCCTATTTTTCGATAACGAGTGCCGTTTATTTCAAGTAAAACCGGCGCGGAATTGTTCCAAAAATCAATATTCATGATGTTGAATACATCATCAATAATAAGCGCTAAAGTGTTGTTGTCCGTCATATCAGTTAAAGTAATGATCTTAGGCATCATTATAGCAGTTCTGTCTGCTGAATATGAAAGTGTACCTTTTTTGGACAAGTACACTCTTGTTGCGGTCGAATCGTCAGTGTAAGCATAACTTGAATTACCTATACTGCCAATCGGCGGTACAATCAAATACTTACCATCCGTTTGATTGACAAATATCGGAATAGGTCTATTCGATAGATCATCCCCACTAACGGGATCAATACACACACCAAGTAAATTATTATTTTGTGATATGAATTTCGCATTAAATCCATCGGAATTCCCATAAGTGGTATTTATGGGAAATATAATTAATGAATTACTAGAATCTGATTGAGAAGTTACATGAATATCACTTTGTTTTTTGTATGACACATACATATAATGATTGCCAGTTGAATTAGCCACTTCAACGCAAAAATATATGTTTTCGAAACCATTAATCAAATATATATAACGATATGCAGTACCGCTATAATTAAACCTTTCCATAAGCTTCACATTATTTAAGGTTATAAGATAATCGTTAAACTTCTCAATTGCAGTAAGTATTGACGCTTGCACAGTTTGACCGCCGTCGGCAATAAATACTTTTCTTATCATAAAATCACCTCTTCTGTAATTATGGCATACTCTACCAACTCATAATCATAATCTATCAATTCCCATGTAACACCACCGCCACTCGGTATGCGCCTAATATTATCTGCCATTGTAGCGAATGTATCCGTTGCAGATGTAATTACTCCCTTGTCAGTAATGGCATCTGCAATTAATCCCTTCCCATTACTGACAGACTGAAAAACCTCATTCAATGACGGATATTCCTTCGTCATCCTTTCATAAGGAGTAATCGTGATTCCATCCATTGTCACTAGCACGTCATACATCGGAATTTTTATATCAATATCATCTTCCCATCGGTCTGCATCGGGGAAAGTAGGTGGAACAGGATTTGACTGAACAGTTTGACCTTTTTCCACATCAATTGACACCGATTCTAATACTGTACTTGCATTTTTCGTATAATACAAGTAAATGGTATCAATACGTCTGTAGCCTACCTCTACATTTTCGATGGCAACATCTTCATAATTACCCTGCTCGATAATTGCATATATTCCCTGGAATACCACACAGCCATCTAGTATCCTTACAAGGTTATTATTAATCTTTTGTGCTTGCATTTTATTATTATTGCCAATCAGCGCAAAGTCTCCAATCACACCACGATTGAATGCTTGCATCTGGTATGACGTTACGTGTGGATACCCACGCTTGCCCGTTACTATCTGTATCATAGCCCCATGCCTCCTGTCTCATAGCTTATTGACGTTCTGTCTCTTGATATCTTAACAATCTTCTTCGTGATAGGCTTTACTACTGTTAAGCCAGTCACATCGTCTGTGGCACCGACTACATCGCCTATATCATATTGCTCAGACGGTCTCAATGATATATTAATTTTATCACAATTCAGATATTCTTTAAACCTTTTTATTGCTGATTCCACAAGATTTGCATAATGATCTTGATGGCGGATGTAGACAGCTCCTTGTCCGAATGCAGGAGCTACATAAGTTTCTCTTTTCTTATAATACATATTCAGTTCAAAAGTAGGTGCTTGCGTTACTGTGATTTTTTGATAGTAATAATTCTCTCTAAAAGGCGGAGCTACTGTCCGGGAATATGCTTTCCATAGGTCTCCTGTACTATAAGTGAATGCCGGTGCTACATTATACTCATATTTGTTATAATATTTCTCACGCTTCCAAGTCGGTGCAACAGTTACAGTCTTCTTTTTAACCTTTTTTGTTACACCTTCAACTTTCTTATACTGAGAAGTATTTCCTATTCTTACTACCTCATAGTAGTTTGCGTAATTCGTATCCCAATCTTGCGGCTTACTTGTCTGCTTCAAATATGTGCTTTTCCTTGCAGGTGCGACAGAAGTGTACACCCAATAAGTACCATTCCACGCTCTTGTATAATACTGTCCATAATTCGTACTCCACTCATTCCTAGCAACAGTAATATCAGCCTGTTCATACCCACTCTCTGATACACCTTGTACGGGTTTATAGACATCGCCTTCTTTATAATAATATAACATATATTGAGCATTCCAAGGAAGGTATGGACTAGATTCGACAACTCTATAATTATCAACATTGACCTGTTCAACAGGCTCGTAACTCATATGCCCGCCCATCTCAGGGATTCCGATAAAATATTTATCAACATTAGTAGTCCAATCAGATGGTTCTGATGTTAACTCTTCATACACCGCACTTTCGTCACCCTTAATGGCTTCATATCCGTCTTCGTTCTCAGTGTTGGATGGAGAATACTTATAATACTTTTCATTTTTATTCCAATCCATTGTCTGCCAATCGGAAGGCTCAGATTTGACTAATTCATAATTATTTACAGTCTCCGCATTCGGATAATCGAACACTATAGCGTTCTCATCAATTCCGATAAACTGTATTGTAGTTTTGTCAAGGATATAATCGTCATCTTTGATAGGCTTGTCAATAACCTCTAAAGACGGATTTGACAAGAAATGATTAATCACTTCATGCCATCCATTATCGTACCACTGATAGACTTCTCCCGATAATATTCCGGCATAGGTATTATCTGTTGATTCAGCAGGTAATTCACTTATAGAATTAACGACTTGAGAGACTTTTATATTTGTAGCAATATTCCTTCTGACATCAATATACATCACAAGATTATTTTTGATGTATGGCATAATATTTACGCCATCTGAAAAAAGATGGATAACGTGTCTATTCCTTAACTGACCGCTACCTAAGCACACCATATGATTAATTGGTCTGTTATTCTGTTCCGCAGTAAAGTCACGCTGACTGCTATTCCACGCTTCATCACTCGCATAGTCGATATTGCCTACTGCCGATAGCTTCACCCTCCACTCATAATAACTATACTGAGTACCTGGTTCGAATTCGATATAATCATGCTCTATTTTTAACTTGTATCCAAAAGAATACAACATCTCCACTAATACCGCATACAGATTGCCATATCTGATTTGATAATTATCAATTTCGTGAATGGTGGATTCAGGATCAACAATAAATATATCGCTTAACCCTGCTCTCTCAATTAACTGACCAATAATCTCATTAGCATCACCACTTACTAACAGATAGTCCGCTCCCGCATCAGGCTCAATAATCTTACTTGCAAGAATGCCATGCCAAGTTCTTCCCGAATAAACAATCTGCCTATTAGCAGTATCCACCTTCATCTTATCCACAATTCCACCATATTCTGTCCCTGTCTGATAGATATAACTGCCATACTTAATATCCCTACTCCTTAATGGCATAGTAAGAGAGAAAGAATTCTCATCTTGACCAAAAGCAAGGTCAAGACTATATTCCGTAAGGACACCTAATTCTTTCGCTATTCGCTCGCTGTCTGAATATACAATATCCACAGTATCACTCCTTCCACCACTCAGGCTCAGACCGATAATTGAACAATGTTATCGTCACCGGGAAATCATCATTAGTATTAATCTTATGTTTCCCGGATGGAATTTTTGCAAAAATGTCATGTTCTGGATTACGATGGTCAAAATAATTATACGTACCGCCTGTTGACGATATCCGTGAGACTGTCTTATCAATACTGTTAATAACAATGCGTTCTTGTCCACTAATAGCACCATTCATTGCGTACACATTGTCTCCAATAGTTACTTCCGGCTGTGACGCATCCCCATATATTGTCATCACGAAGTCTGCCTCTGCAACAGACTCGTTAATTACTGTGTCGACATCATCACTATACGCATAGTCATAAGAATAATCATACTCAAAATCTAAGCCAATATCAGAGCCAGTCAACCGCTTAATTGTGGAAAAATAAGTCTCTCTTATCCACTCGCCTTTTTCTGCCACTAACTTATATGGCTTAACGACTTTATTCACTCTTATATCGTAAGAAGATTGCTCACACGCTATGATATAGCAGTTAAGGTAGTCTTTTCCACAATATAATCTGCCTGGTACCATGTTCCTAATATCATAATCGAAAACATTATTGACGGTTCTTAGCGCATTATCATACTCCCTTGCGGTTTTGCCTATAACTCCAATGTCAAAACCTTTTTCTACAAAGCGCATATTGAATGCTTCAATTTTGTCAACATATTCTGAATTAATATAATCCCACCTGTGTGAAAACAAGTCTGTTTCTCGATTCAAATAGTATGGATGCGAATCGAAGTGTATCTCCTTACCCTCATTATTCCTGTAATATATATCAGCCATAGCGCACCGCCTCTCTTACGATTCTGCCGAAGTCTCTATTGTCAATCCTAATACCAAGATTAGAACGTGTCATTCCGTCAACTACCGCATTGGCAAGTTGAGTATAATCAATGTTAAGTTGCATTTGTGAATTAGGGTTAATATTGCTTGTCACTGCGAATCCTGTTGATATTCCTTCGATATCGTCATTGATCATATCAATAGGGTTATTCTTCTCCCATCCTTCATACAAGCCAAGAGCCAAATTCTTACCGATAACATCACGCATTACAGTAGATGGAGAATGAATGCCAAATAAGTTCTTGAGGAATGATACCACATCTCCTACCCAGCCAGTTATCTTGCTTTTTAGCCATGACGTTGCTGACGATATTCCCTCCCATATACCCTGCACTAAATGAACACCAATCTTAATTAATCCTGCAACTCCTGCGAGCAAAGCATTAAACAGAACATCTATAATCTTGGCTCCAGCTTTTGCGTATTCCGGAATTTTTGACACAAAATTTTTTATCATCATTCCTGCAATTTTGATCATTGCATCTGCCAATTTTACTGCTCCTGATAATAATGCTCTTGCCAGTTTTTCGAGCAATTCGGGCATCTTCTCAAGAAATTGTGGTTCAGCATTAATAAAGCCATCTATCAAAGCGATAAGTAATTCTATTCCTGCATCTATGAGTTTATCCGAATTGTCAAGAAGCACTTCGGCAATCTGCATTATACAATCCACAATCATAGGAATAGCCTGTGGAAGTCCTTCGGCAAGTCCGTCTATCAACTCAATTAACAGGTCTATTCCTGTTTGCAATATCATTGGCGCATTCTGGATAAAGCCTTGTGCCAAGGTCGTTACCACATTCGCTCCTGCTCTTAAGAGTTTCGGTGCGATATTCAAAAAGATAGTCGGTATCTTCTCTGCAATAGGCGGAAGAAGTTGCTCAATCGCTGTGGCAGCTCCGTTAAGTGCGGTTTCGATCACAGGGAGTAGATTAGTTCCCACAGTAGTTACCGAATCGACAAAATTATTAACAAGTCCGTCTAAGTCAGCATTGTTATCACTCATCCCTGTAACAAGATTTTTCCATGCTGCTTTCATCATCTCTATAGAGCCTGTGATAGTTTCTGCCGCTTCTCTTTGTGTAGTTCCGGTAATGCCCATCTCCTCTTGAACTACATGGATAGCCTGCACAATATCAGAATAACTTGATATATCATACTTTATACCTGAGAACTCTTCTGCCTTATCAAGTAACTCTTGCATACCTTGTTTACTTCCTGCGAATCCGAGCGCAAGGTTATCGAGCATAGTAAAATTACTTCGGCTGAATCCCGCATAAGCATTCTGTACCATCTCCATACTTGTTCCCATCTTATTAACATTATCAGCCATATCAGTGATTGCCATATCAGTCAATTCTGCTGCTTTTGCCTGATCTCCACCAAGAGAATTAATCATAGCAGCAGATGCGGTGATGGCTGTTTCCATGTAATCATTTGCTGATTTCCCGGCAGTCACGAATGCTTTGTTTGCATTCTCAATGACCTTATCAGCAAAATCACCATACAAAGTCTCGATACCACCCACAAGCTGTTGTTGTTCGGCATAACCTTCTACAGATTTTTTTGTCAACAATCCAATACCTGTTGCAGCAGCACTAAAAGCAGCCACGCTTACTTTTGCAACAGTACCAAAAACCTTGCCAACTTTACTTCCAAACCCACTAGCCTTACTTTCGGCATTGTCAAGTCCCTTATCGTACTCGCTTGAATCTATACCTAACTTAGCATAAAGGTCGAATACATTCATCTTATCAACCTCCTTTCATTTTTCTCTTAATATCTTCTATAATCTGTTTTCCACTTCGTGTTTCCTTTATCTCTTTCGGCTCCACAATCTCAATCCATCTCTTAGGGATGGTCATTCGCTTGTCACCACCCGCTGAGTTGTTAGCAATCGCTTGTAAGGTGTCTGTAATATAGATGCGATAGGACTTTTCTTTCTGCTCTTTCTTAAAAAGGGATATGCAATGCTCTATCACATATCCCTTCCCATATAACTCATATAAGTCTAAATTTATTTGCTGACAGTACTCAAAATACCTGTCTGCTCCAATCGCATCAACGATGTAAAAAAATCGAGTACATCCTCATCACTTATCATCTCACCGAATGCCTTAAGATATTCAGCAGTCTTGTGCTTGTTCAAATTCTTGGGTTCCACAAAGCACATAAGTCCTAAGAGTTCAGCAGTCTCTTGTGGATAAGTGTCAAGGGCATTGTCAAGAATGTCAGACAAGTTCTTTTTACCCTGTTCCCTTAATTTTGCCTTCTTCTCTTCTTCAGTTAAACCCGTCAAGTCAGGCACACGCTTCCTGATTCCCATGATCTTCGTGTCAATAATCCATTTTGACGCTTGCTTACGGATTTTGTTCGTCTGCTTTAGAAATTCTGCTAACTCACAGTTTGATAAGTTCTTCATTTTGCGTACCTCCCATTAATTACTTAGTTGCTGTTGCAATGATTTGAACGTCACCTGCCACAGATGCAATGGTTACTTTATTTGTTGAGCTTGAATAAGCAGTATCGGTTACATCATCTCCGCCCATCAACACTACAACATTACTGATTGTGTATCCGGTTTCTGCGGTAAGAGTAACTTCAAGTTCACCTTCTGCTTCAACTGAGTTGCCAGTAAAGTCTGACGTAACGTGTAAAAGAGTCTGCTTAACCGAGAAAGTATTAACATCTTCGGGATCAACTGAATAAATCTCGATAGGTACCACATCCTGCGCATTAATCGACACGTGTCCGTTAAAGGTTAACGGGAATGTAGTCTTACCATTTTTGGTTGACTGCAAAGAGAATCCCTCAACTGACAATGCATTCAGAATATGTACCGCAATAAATCCGCCATTAGCCTTATCTCCTACCCACCAGATATCCCCAAAGTCACTCTGATTAAGTGAAGCTCTTGGTGTAATCTTATTTCCTTCGATATCAGCGCACCCAAGTGCTAACTTAACTGTCTCAGGTGACGTATCATAAGCAGTAGTTGATAATGATACTGCCCAAGAGTCGAGATGCATTAATTCTTTCATGTTAGGCGGAACATTATCCACGTCTTCCCCCTGATCAGAAAATGTAGGCTGTGCAACCGGATTAACACCGCCTGTTGTCGCAGTGATTATATCTGCATCAGTGAATCCATCTTCACCATTGATAGCTGCTTCTATATTAAAATTCTTAAGAAGTACTCCGGCATCCAAGCCAAGACCATCAAAGGTATCTATAGGAATCTTTGTATATCTTCCTGCCATTATTCTATCTCCTTTCCTAATATGCGGTAAAGTATTCAACCACAAGATTCAAATATATTCTACGGATATCAGGATTTTCATCCGACATCCGCTGTGCAAAAGGAGTACCTTGTGTGATATACAAGTACCCCTCATCTAGTTTTATTATATGAGATTGCCCGATGTATTCAGCAATCTCGTCTGCTTTCTTCTGAATATTTTTCCACGAAGTCTCGTGATACCACAATGATGCTGACAGAAGAATAATGTCTTCCATCTTACCTGTGCTTACATTGTAGGTGATGTATGGCATTTCAGCATTTTTCGGAACAGTGTTCTCATCATATGCAAAAATCCCAAAACTGTTCCAAAATGAGTTAAGTGCTTGTGCTTTATCCATCAACCACACCTCCTGTGGGAATGATATACTCTTCTGCCGATACCTGTCGCATATCGAGTGTAGCACTTGTAGGAGTTTTTCTGTCATCGCTATTTGTAGTGACCTTGAATGTCTTATTATCAGACAATCGCTTGAAAACATCACCAAAACTCAGCTTAAGTACCTTCGGAGTAGTAATGGTATACACGTCTTTTACTCCCTGTTTCTCAGCAACCTTTGCATTAATCGAAGTATCACGCACGATAGCGCACTGAAATTCTGCTCCGGGAACATACTCGGTAACAAATCCGCCATACTCATCAAGGGAAGTCCGCTTATCCATCATTATGCAGTTTTCCATCGATTCCGACAATAAACTCATATCCCCTTAATCCTCCTGTATGCGTTAAGCCTTGCCTTAAATGCTCCCTGCCATGTATTAGCACCTTTGCCTGTATCGTTAGAACCCTTTGAGTATGAATAACCTCCGAAACTCTCAGAAGTAAAAGGACTCATGGCAGCAGAATCTACACCGCCATTCTTCTTTTGCCATTCTTCGATATCAGAGACCAAAGCCACAAAGTCAATCGGAAATGCTAATAGCCACAATGCCCCATCAAAGGTCTCATCATGCAAGCCAGTAGCAGGGAACTGATATACACCATCATTAAATACGGACCCGGCAATTCGGAAGTATTGGTCATCTTGTATACGGAGGATTTCTCCTTTCTGCGTATTAAGATGTTGTGGCAGAATAAGGGAACCGTTAATGATCTCAAATCTTCCGAAAACCTTATCGTATTCAAAATAGTTGTTCAATTCCCTGCATACTTGACTGTACATATCATTTCTCCTTTTGAGACGCCTTGCGTTTTGGCTCTTTTTGGGGAGCAGGCTTCTCCTTCATAACTTTCGGCTTTACTTCTTCAATAAGAGGCATGCCCCTCTTGTTACCTGTACTCGCAAGCTCCATTATTCTTTGGGGAGTAACAGTCTTGCCTTCACGTGGGAATGTATCTCCCACGTTATAGGCATATCCTCTGTCCTGCAAGTCAGTAAAAAAGGCAATCACCTTATATTCAGCCATACAATCACGCTCCTGTATGTGTTACTGATCTTGTGTAATAAGTCTTTCCGCTGACAGGTGTAGTATCTGTGGTACGGAAGTAAGAATTGTCTTCAGCCTTCTCAAACCAACCCTCTTCTGCCGGATTCTTTCCTGTAGTAGTCTCAACTGCGGTATATGTTTCTGTCCCGATATCAATAATCGAAACAGCGTCAGCAAACTCAAACCAAAGAACCATACCCATAAGAGCAAAATTCTCGCCAACAGCAGTTCCATAGTTGCCCTGTGCATGGAAGCCAAGTAAAGGTGTCTCTCCGTCTACGGTATACACAAGACCTGCTCTTGCGAATTCTGTTGAAGGATCTGCATAATAATTTACTAAGTTGTCGGAAGGTACTGCGATAACCTTGCCCAGTTCAATCTCGGAGCTTATGATCATTGTCTGTGCGCCAAGGAAGTCCTTTACGTACTCAATCCCGAAAAGGTTCTGAATTGAGATACTAGCGTTGCCGAGATACTCATATGCATCAAGCGTATTCACGAATACCACAATACTTGAAATGTTCTTGTGCATCTTCTTAAACTTATCTCTTACTTTGCCGATAGCCATTGAAACAGCCATTTGAAAAGTGCTGTAAGCTCCTACCATAGCACTTGCATCACCAGTAAGCGTTGAATAAAAATTATCCATAACTACTGTCTGAAGCTCGTTAAGGAATGCCTCGTCTGTCTTGTCGATAGCCACATCAGCTCCGTACTGATCGATATCCTCAACAGATACTGCTTTCGCATATTTCTTAATTTTTAAATCAGCATATCCTACCTCTTCGACTGTTGCCTTTGAGTAAGGGATAACATTACCGGGATTAACATTACCATCTGTAAGTGCTACGGAAGCCTTGTAAGACTTCAATACTGTTCCTGCCTGCTTCTTAATCGGTCTTGCGATACCAAGAACCTCTCTGAGTGCTTCCCAGTTCTGACCGAATCGTGTTACAAAATCAACTTCTCTTGCTGTAATGTTAGTATAAACATTAGGCAAGTTTTCCCTTGCATTTGTTAAGCTTTCTACTGCCATTCTAATTCTCCTTTCTAAAATCCGAATAATTCGTGATTCTCTGCGATAGCCTTCTGTCTTTCGGAGCTATCTTTAATCTTCATAATTTCCTCTTTAGTCTTCTTACTCTTCCCACCATTAGCAGGAGGATTCTGAACACCAGCACCCTGAGTACCTGTCTGTTCGATATGATCTCCCCACTCTTCCTTGATGGATTTGAGTAATTCCGACTTGTTAGTAATCTCGCCCTTATCGTCTAATTCTAATCCGTCAATGTCGGAATACTTAAGAATTTTAGCAAAATGCTTCTCCGGGATGTTCGCATCTTTAAGGATTGCCTTGTAAGCATCTTCCTTTTTAGCTCTGCTTTCCTTAGCCTCCGTGTCAGCTTTAAACTTGTCAAATTCAGCCTTAACTTTCTCATACTTTCCTTTGTATTCGTCAGTACCAGCATTCTTTAACTGCTCCTTTGCCTCTTCTAACTCCTTTTCCACAGATTTTAGTTTATCGGCATCAGCCTTAAAACCATCTCTCGCTTCCTTGAGAGCATTAACTGTATCTGTGTGCGCATCAATAATCTGCTCAATCTTGTCTTCTTCGATTCCCATTGCGGATAAAAACTTACGTGTAAGTGCCATCTTCTATCTCTCCTTTTCTTAAAAACGATTCTTTGTTTCCAGAGCTTGTGGGATTTCCCACATTTATGCCATCACTATAACGCAAAAGTCACATTTTTGCAAGCAATTTTTAATTCTGTGTACATTATTTTTGACTTGTGTACAAAAAACGTACAATTCCGAAAAGTATTCTTTTTTATAATATTTATTCTCTATAGTACTTTTCTGTATTTTTATTACATTTGTACATTTTATACATAGAAATTATAAATATAAATAAATATAATATATAATAAATA
>Ga0326512_10001679_pt1 | contig 16779 bp, 29 predicted proteins | sample 1_2617_0518_D_FD_203652 | JGI IMG/M metagenome (GOLD analysis project Ga0326512, IMG submission 203652) | Bovine rumen microbial communities from UC Davis, California, United States - 1_2617_0518 | ecosystem: Host-associated > Mammals > Digestive system > Stomach > Rumen | place: USA... | reverse complement strand
AGCTGACTACGGATCAGTTCCTCTTAGGATTCTTTGATTCGTCAGACGAGGCTTACGACGCTATTCCCAAAGCCATGAATCAATGGTCTGGCTCAAGGAGAGAGGATTTCCACGTTAAGAGAATCGATCCTCGTCTCATAATGAATCCTGTGAATACGGATTATGACCATTATATTTGGTCGCTTATTCCTATCAATGAGAGAAAACGAGTTATGGGGAGTGATGCGGCAGCTGAGATAAACAGCGATTTTCTGACTTGTAACTCCAAGCACTACTATATGATATCTCAGATGATATGGGAAGACTGGACTGTAATAGATATCGGCTGCAGCTACAATGCCCAAAGCTATCTCTTCAGACGTTACAAGAAATACATCGGTGTTGACCTGCCTTGGAGAACTAATGATTTCCATTTCGAGCGTTTCCAGGCTGAAGGAACGGATTTCTATGAGATGTATGGACAGGAGTTCATAAACTCTATGCTGCCTAAGTTAGGTCTCGACTTTAGTAAGACTTTCGCCATCTGTCATTACGTGCCTGATGATGATTGTTCGCGTTTAGTGAGACATATATTTACTAATTGCTTGATTCTATATCCGTAGATTATGAAGACAGGTGAAGGAAAAGACAGGGTAGTAGTGTTAGACCGCTACACTCTTAAAGAGGTCGCAAGGTTCGACTCTACATCAATAGCATCAAAGGAGCTTGAAATAAAGGCTGCTACAATCCGAAGAGCCATAGCAAGTCATTGTGCTGCCTATGATTGTTACTGGGTGTATGAGCGTGAGTTGCCAGGTTGGACTCCGAAAAGGGTTTGCTTCATACGAGCTAACGGTGTTAAGCAGAGTCCGAAACTACAGGAATTGTTGAATCAAATATAATAAAAATGAGCAAGATAACAAGAGCTGAGATAGAATGGAAGGTTAAGGATCTTCTTATTAATGTGGAGTGCGTGCCTGAAGAGAAAATCCTGCCAGAGGCAAAGCTGATGGAAGATTTTGAAATGGATTCCCTCGACATGGTACAGCTGATAATGCATATCGAGAAGGCATTTTCTCTCGTTGTTACCGATGAGAAGGTTTATGAGCTGCATAGTTGCACATACAAACAGTTGTGCGACTTCATTGAGAACGAAATACACACCTTATGACCAAGAAGGAAAAACGTGAGCGCGAGGAGCGGCTGCAGCAGATTCGTGAGATCAGGAGAAAGGTAGTGGCTGAATTTTGGTATTCGTTCACTAAGTTTTTCCGTCCTTGGCTATATGAGTTGACAGAGAAATACAAGGAACGAGGAGATTTCCCTCTTATGTCCGCTTGGTTGCTACCATCGTACTATACTGATCCTAAAGATATTGAGATAGCTGCCATCGCTTCAAAGCTAATCAAAGATGATGACAAGCTGCTGCAGCGTGTCGAGGCTTTCAGGGAGCTGATGGGCGAGTGTCCTTCTGATTGGTACTATAATAGAGAGTTCGTCTACTTGAGTATGGGCAAAACCCAGGAGCAGCGTACTGCAGGAGTCCTGAACGTAAAGATTGCTGAGTTTTTTAGTAATCTCTACGACAGGTGTAAAGAAGGTTTTAGTCCACTTTGTGGATGTGATGATGACCAAGAGAGACTCATACGGCTCGTTTTGGGTACTTCTGGCGGCTTTGGTAAGGGAGTGTGGACAATTATGCCATACGACCTAAAATGTCCGCTCACAAAGCCTGTAATGTGCTTATTGAGGACATTCTTTCCAGATTACGCAAGAATGCATAACATTGACGATGCGATAAACTTGTTTGGTTTTGAAAAGGATTGTGATTTCTTCTATGCGGCATTGGCTTATCAAGAGTTGCAGAGAAGTAATCCGAAAGGGTGTTCAAGGTTAGCAACTGTTTTTCAGAAAAGATACAGCGAAGAAAACATGCTGTCATTTAACTATTGGGGTGGTAATAAGGCTATTCTGCCAAAAATTGATTTTTAGTTATGGACAAAGACTGGACTGGAAATAGTAATAGTATATTCAAATCATTAGCAGCAAGTAACCATTCTGATACAGAGCGTGTATCAATGGATTTTTACGCAACTCAGCCTGAGGCTATAGACTTGTTGCTGAAGAAGGTGAAGCTGCCGCACTTAATACTTGAACCAGCTTGCGGATGCGGTACATTGTCTGAGAGACTGAAAAAGTATGGGCATGAGGTTTTCAGCTACGACATTGTAGATCGTGGCTATGGTGAAGTGCTGAACTTCTTTGAGATGTTGACGCTGCCTTACTCTCTCTCTCTCTCTCTCTCTCTACGGAATCAGCGTTTGCGATAGTTACGAATCCACCATATAAGTATGCAAGTGAATTCGTACTTCATTCATTGGAGTTGTGTCGTGAAGGGGATTTGGTGTGTATGTTTCTCAAAACAACGTTTCTTGAAGGCAAGAAGCGATATAAGGAGTTGTTCAGCCAGTCTCCACCGAAACTTGTGCTGCAGTTTGTTGAGCGTATGATATGCGCTCCTAATGGCGATTTCAAGGCTGCAGGAGTAAAAGGCTCTGCAGTGAGTTACGCTTGGTTTCTATGGCAGAAGGGGTACAAAGGTGAGACGGAGCTGGATTGGTTAATTTAGGAGATATTACTTTAATAATAAACCGTTATGGAAATAAAAGGTAAGATACATTGTTTCTTCGAGCAAAGTGCAACCTTCCGAGATGTGTTTCGGGAGATGGGTTACGAGGCTTATGATTATGATTTGCAGAATAATTTCGGCAAGACAGACTATCAGATGGACTTGTTTGCCGAGATCGAGAAAGCCTATGATGGTCAGCCGAGCGTGTTCGATAGCATTTCAAAAGATGATTGCATCCTGGCATTCTTTCCGTGCATATACTTCTCTCCGAACAATAGTTATCTGTTTGACGGAACGTGGATGACATATCATCAGAGAGGAATGACCGAGCAGGAGATTAACGACGCTATCCTTGAACGTAGCAAGGAAAGGCAACGTTATTATGAGATTGCGCTGAAGCTGTTTACCTACGTGTCGACACATGGCTTGAGGATGATAGTCGAGAACCCTTATTCTAACCTCCACTATCTACATGCAAACTTTCCTTACCAACCAAAAGTAATCGACAGGAACAGAAGACTTCGAGGTGATTACTTCGCAAAGCCAACTCAGTATTGGTTCATAAACTGTGAACCTACAAGCGGAAGGAGCTATGTGACAAAGCAGCAGCCAAAGCGCAATGTATGCCAACTGACAGGCCATACAGGTAATCTCTGTGACGAGGACAGGAGTATGATATCTCCGGAGTATGCCAAGAACTTCGTCTGTGACTTCATTCTTGGTAAGAAGACTGAATTCTCAGAACCCACATTGTTTGACGAATGAAAGCCAAATTATTAAAGAAATGAGAAGAACTTGTTATACGTGTTATTACCATAAAGACGAGGATGGCTATATCGAATGTGGTTTTAATGGTCATTGTATATACGAAAACAATTATAAACCTTTTCGTGGTAGTGTTGAGGAAATGCAGATGGCGTTAGATCCATGGCGAAAGTCGATGGCAAAGTATGAAGCAGAACTTTTGAATAGAAATTCTGATACGACAATTAATGTTCGCAGAAGTGATGGTAAGAATATTGGTAGCAAGGTTATCAGCACAGATAATCCTAATCCTTATTCTTGGTTAAAAGCCTTTTCTCAAGAAAAATAAATGCGCGATTTTGCGTTTTTCATTAATTAAAAAAAAAGTATGACAAAAGAAAATATGCTCACAACAAAATTCGTTTCATACTATCGCGTTTCAACATTAGGACAGAAACACGGCATCGATGCACAACGGTCGACTGTTGCAAAATACATCAGTCAGTATGGAGGTAAAGTTATCGCAGAGTATCAGGAGAAGGCATCTGGCCGATGCAATTCACGTCCCGAATTGCAGAAAGCCCTCAACGAATGTCATCGAACAGGAGCGACATTATTAGTTGCAAAGCTCGACAGGTTATCGCGCAGCGTGTCTTTCATTTTCAGTCTACGTGATATGGGCTATTCTTTCGTGGCCTGTGATCTTCCTGAGTCCAGTATTCTGACATTAGCAATCTATGCGGCTATGGCACAACAGGAAGCAGAACTGATAAGCGGACGAACCAAAGCGGCTCTTGCTGTCTTGAAAGCTAACGGAAAACACCTCGGACGAAAGAAGGGAGAAGGTTGCGAAGAGTACGTAAGGCAGCGCAGCCTTGAAGTCAGACGCGAAAACAGCAGGAGCAATCCGGCAAACGTTGCCGCATGGAACATTGTAGAGGCTTGTCTGAAGCATGGAATGCGCTGGAGTGGGATAGTAAAGGAACTTAACTCCAAAGGCTACAAAACGGCTAAAAATGGCTCTTGGTGCATCGTAAAGGTGCAACGTCTGGCAAAGATGATGCAGTAAAATATACATAATTTCAAAATAAAGATATGAAAAAAGAAGAATTAATTGCGGATTTGTTAAGTGAATACATGAAAAGTGTAGGTATTCAAAAAACAGAAAACAAACCAACGTATTCAGCGACTTTTATGCTTGCATGGATATTGTATGGGCAAAAAGGTGATAAACAAAAGGCATTTAAAATTTGGGAAAAGGAAGGTTTTGACAAATATTCTGTTATGACCTATCTTGAAAACCACTTGCCAGCTTCATGTTTTCGCAAAGAAGATTTGAAGGATTTTGAAGACTTTTTAGCTGATCCCAAATGGATAAGACCAAGTATAATGTTCAAAACAACTTCTATGCCAAAAGATAACAATTGGTTTAAGAGGGGTGAAAAAGAGATTTGTGTTGGTGATTTGATAGAAGCTTTGAGTCTATATCCCAAAAGAACCAAATTAGTTGCATGTTGCATTTGTTATGGAGCAGATACTCCAAATGGAACAGAAGAATGGGATACATATCTCTATGGATTGAAAATCGAAAATATTAATGGAAAAAATTTTTATGGTAATCAAGTAAAAGGTATCAGAATCGTATTTGAAGATGATAATTGTGGTTAATCATATTACTTCTGCAACGTGTTTTGAAGAAAATTTGCAGTTTTTCATGTAAAATATTTTGTACTTGTGTTGATAGGCGTATTTTTGCGTTGTGAACAAGCCGTGGAAAGCAAGTTCTCAAGTAGGTTAAACGCAAAGACAAAACGACTATCAAGGCTTAGGCACAAGATACATCATCTAAGCGGAATACCTACGACTCTAAGAATCACATTTGCGTTTAGCACCTGTTTTTCGACTTTCCACGGCGAGAGTCGCAAGGGTTTCGCTTACCCATTAGGCGTTGCTCGAATAGTTCCATCAGTTGCAACTAAAGAGAGCGCAAAATCCAAAAGACAAAATGCAGCTTTGACATATTTGCGTAATGAGACGCCAGCCCTGCTCTGAGCCGCACCGCACTCTCAACAGGCAAGCCGAAGCCAGTAATGGTTGACAAAGTAAAGCGAAAGCGTGAAGACGAAAGTCGGGACTTATAACTTACTACGTGTTAGTATGGTTTTGTTGGAGGCACGCCTACTCATTGCCTAGTCGGACAATCAAGTTCGTCAATTCCTCGTGTAGAGTTCTTCGGAGGAAAAGGGCGGAGGTGTGGAATAAAAAAAAGAAAAAATGAAAGAAATTCCAGATTGGTTGTACGATCGGTTAAAAGTATTAGGCATTATACCGAATGACGTGCGCAAAATGAATGTTGGCGCAAGTGATTACTGCAAGCGTCTCATTCAGCCATGGACGATATGGATTGAATACGATCTTAATCCATGGGATGCAGACATTGTAAAACGTGTCCTCAGGCATAAGGAGACAGATTCTCGCAAGATGGACTACGAAAAGATAATTCATATCTGCCAGGAACGCATCAGGCAGATTGATTGTGAAAGGGAATAAACTAAAAGGGGATTGGTGGGATTAAACAACTGCTAATCCGCAAGATCGCTGAGAAGCGATACGCAAAGCCGAGAGGCTTGCATACGTATCTTATAAAGATGATAAATTTGAATTCAGGGATAGCCACGTTCACTTCTTTTTAACTTATCGCAATTTAATATTTTCCCAGTGGCTATCCTTTTTCATTGAACGAATGGATTATACCCAAACTCGCTGAGAAGCGATGCAACTTTTTTCTTAAACATATTATTAGTTTTTAGACCATTGTTTTCTTGCTCTTCAGCGGAGGAGCAAGTTTTGAAGGATTTTATAATGTTTGCTAAATGATAATCGTTGTGAAACGAGCTGCATCGTCGCGAGACGGTCAAGGATGTGTGTAAATCATCATACGAAATGATTGTTTTGTTATCAGAGGGAGGCGAGATAGTAGTTTTTCTTTTCATTCCCTGCATTTTGGTTGCCTCCCTCACTTTTGTTCCTTGCTACTGAGTTGGCAGTAACAAGGTTTATATCCTCCAACGAATCAATCGTTAAAGAACGAAAGGGCTTCCTTTGGTGTTTCAACAGTGTCTTTAACTATATAATGGTCGGTTTGTAATACGTTTGTATGTCCTGCATAGGCAGAGATAGTGTAGATGTCAACACCTCTGCGTGCCAGGTTGGTAACGAAAGACTTTCTTCCAACGTGAGTTGACACGAATTCGTACTTAGGGCGAGTCTGCAGCTTACCTTTCGTAAAGATTGTGACAGGCTCAACGATGCCCACCTTCTTCGCTACTCGTTTCAGCACCCTGTTTACGGTTGAGTTGGCGTAGTGTACTGATGGCATACGATTAATCAGCTCCTGCAAGCGTCTGTGTTCTGGAACTTCTGTAAGGATGGATGTCTTGATAGATGTATAGGTGAGTCTTCCTTCTTTTAGATTGTTGATAGTGAAATTCTCGCAGTCAGAGAAACGCGCACCTGTGTAGGACTCTATCAAGAAAAGAGTAAGACAGTCCTTTTCTGGCTGATGTCTCTTTTTCTTCATAAGCGCGTCATAATAGTTCTCTATGCGCTTCATCTCTTCTTCTGTAAGGTAGATGCCTTGCTGCGGCACTTTCTTAGACTTCAGCACCTCTTCGGGATGTCTGCAAGGAACGATGCCTTCATCTTCATAATTGTGGATAAAAGCACAGAGGATAGCAAAGTACGTCCTCGCGCTATTAGGAGAGACTTTTGCCTTGATGTAATCGGCTACACGGATTAGGTTCACTTTTGTGAGGTCTTCCCATTGTGTCTCAACAACGCCTATCGCCTCACGGACATAACGCAGGATCTGCGCTCTGTTGTCGATGCGCCTTGTAAACTCCTGCTCAAATGATAAGATTTTGCTCATAATAATAGTGGTTTGATTATTAATACGCACCCGACGGACATTCTCATACCCATCGGGCTTTGGTAGCCGCTGCTACCTCTTGTTTCACCCTAAAATTACAATTATGTATAGAATTCTTTTAATTTCTGCATGGCTTGCTTGTAGCAAAGAACATTATTACTCCAATATATATATCCGCTTTCCAAGACGGTTCTGTTAAACAATCCAGCTTCAAGGACTTGCTCTTTAACATCCTCGTTCTTGAATGACGATTCCATAATGAAGCTCCACATTCCAGCCTCGTGACACCATTCCAAGAACTTTATTGTCTCGTCGAGGATGTGGTCAAACTTACGCTCTTTCGGAACAATAGTAAGTGGCTCAAGCGAGAACTCAGGCAGATATGTCTGCTTTGCGTCATCCCATTCCTCTGCCAACTCTTGACACAATGTGTTCACGTCATCTGTTGAGGTGAAAGCGCACTGAACACGGATAAAGTCACCACCTTCAAAGAAGAGCATATCACCTTTGCCTGTCAGTCGTTCAGCACCTACACGGTCAAGAATGACACGCGAGTCAGTTCCAGTCGTGGTACGGAATGCTATGCGAGTAGGGAAATTAGCCTTGATGTTACCTGTGACTATCTTCGTGTCAGGACGCTGAGTGGAGATAATCATGTGGATGCCCACGGCTCTTGCTTTCTGTGCTATGCGGCATATAGCATTCTCCATCTCTCTGTTACCTTGCAGAATCAAGTCACCGTACTCATCAATGATAACCACATAATAAGGCAGCTTGCTTCCGAGTTTGTTGTAGTCCTGGATATTTCGTACTCCTGCTTCCTTGAGTAGGTTGTAACGTGACTCCATAAGACGAATGACTGCATCAAGCGTCTGCTGCGCCTCCTCAGGTGTAGTGCTGATAGGAGGTAAGTCCTCAAGATGTGCGAGGTATGGCTTCTCTATCGTGTCATAGACTGATAGCTCAACCTGTTTTGGATCTATCAGTACCAGCTTCAACTCGTCGGGAGTTCGCTTGTTAAGCAGAGAGCTGATGATAACATTCAGTCCGACAGACTTACCCATGCCAGTAGCACCCGCAACTAACATATGCGGCATAGTAGCCAAATCCGTGATGAAGACCGAGTTATCAACCTTCTTACCCATAACCAAAGGTAGTTCCATTGTGGTGTTCATATACTCGTCTGAGTATAGGAGTTCTGTCATATTCACAATCTCACGCTCTGTGTTCGGCACTTCAATACCTATCGTGCCTCTCTCAGGGATAGGAGCGATCACTCTGACAGAACTTGCGTCCAATGCAGCCGTGAACTCGTCTTTGAGGTTGCGCACCTTAGACATTCTAACACCGATCTGAGGCTTGAACTCATAGAGCGTAACAGATGGTCCTGGAGTGACCTTGATATCACCGTGACCGACCTTAAAGCTACTAAGAACTTGTTCAATGCGTAGCTTGTTTGCTTCAATGTTATTTGCCATAATCAATTGTTTTTAGTTTTACGAGAAGGGCACGACTGAATTAACAACCGTGCCCAGATACACTTTAAATTGAGTTATGACGCGCCTCGCGGCGGGTGTTAGTACCTTAGTGTTGAAGCTATCAGCACTAAAGCGGAAAGTGTTATGCCCAATCAGCGCAAGCGATTCCGTACTTGTCGAGATTACTAATCATACGGTCTGCCTTGTCAAATGCCTTTTTGTACTCACCGTCGGCATATCTGCCTTTGATGTTGTTGTAGTTCTTTTCGCCAGCTTCAGCGGAGATACGTCCGAGCATAGACATCTTCACATAGAAGCACTGCTCTGTGAGTTCATCGACCTCAATCTGCAGTTCAGGGATGCTTTTGATTTCCTCAAATGTCATAATCCTTATTTTGTGCAAAGTTAAACAATTATTCGATAAGTTATTAGTTTCAAGCCGTGAATTTTCGTTACGACCTGAAAGTTTTCGGAATAGTTTACAAATCAGACTTTATAAAGCTCTACGTAGTAGAAGAAACCATCGATCTCTACACTAATTGTTCCTCTTAGGTCTTTGCCTTTCTCATTACGGAACATTACACTAATTTTGTAGTCATTGGTGTTTAAGTGATTTACAAGCCCAAGAAAGAAATGCGCTGCTTCACGCTTGTTCATTTCACCTGTTTCGGTTATGATTTTCTTAGGCAGATTGTTCTTGATAACGTACTTAGCCATAATCGTAATTGTTAGAATGTGAATAATTCAAGTTGTATAGGCTCTGTGCGAGGCATAGGAGGCAGCTCCGAGAATAGATCCATCTGAGTGATGATAAGTGACTTAGCTTTTTTAACCGCATCGTCCTCTTTCATTGCCTTAGGGTTACGTCTCTTCCAGGAGTCTATATACTCTTTCAATTCAGTGTTCCAAGCCTCTGTGCGCGTCGGATACTGCTTTTCATAAATACCCATATAGACAACCGTAGTTCCTATTTGAGTGAAATCATTACCAACTCTTGCTACCCAATTACCATTAGGCACTTGCATAATGCCGATAGCTTTTGCTTCAGGAATATTGCATGCTCCACGATTGATCTCAACACCGAGCGGAACAAACTCCTGCTGCTCATAGTCTTTGAACTTCCATTCAAGCCAACCGCAATCGTTAAGAATGATTTCGGTATAGCCATACTCCTGCATCTTATCCCAGCTATGCATATTCTCGCATACTTGTCTGCGTCGATGCTCATTCCATTTTCGGATATCCTCTTCAATACAGAATTGACTGAGATAAGCAATTTCCTTGATGTCGTTCGTCTCAAACGCTTTGTCGTAGCGTTCGTAGTACGGAATCATCTCTTCGTCGAATTTACACATAATCTCATAATTTAGGGGTTAATAATAGTTCTCACACCACATTTTATTGTGATGTGAGATAGTAGGTTAGTCCAGATTGTACGTTCTAAACATATAGGAACTTTCACACTGCTTTCTTCTTCCGTCCGTCTCTTCTTCGTAATCAACCTGAAATGCTTCTTTGCTATTATTAACTATAGCAATAGCAAGCATACTAAAAGCATTGATACTATTCAGATAATCCAGCTGTCTGTTAGTCAGTCTGTCTTCCTTTGCGCCTGCAATGGCTTTGTCAACACTTGTGTAGATGCCTACAATGTCTTCAAACCTTTTCTGATAATAATTGTCCTCACCATAAGCCGTTACGATGATAACTGTCTGTCTTTTCTTTTCCATAATCAATAAATTTTAAAGGGTTAATAATCGTACTTGCAAGGAACTCTCATACCTTGCAAGCTAAATTACGCTGCATCGTTCAGCAGAGCGAGAATAGATGCAATCGGTACACGCATACGTTTCCATCCTTTCAGACGGACACAAGCCTCGTCACCGATGATACATTCCAGCTTTGCCGTTACGATGTCGTGCGAGGGTAGGATAACAGAACAATAGCCGCCAACAACCACGTCTTTCGGTAGAGTAGGAGCGTCAGGCTCATTCGGCTTTTCCTCAGAGATTTCCGTCACTGCATCGATACGTCTTTCAAACGCTGCATTGGATATCTTTTGGTCGAGCTGATTCTGAGAGAGAGTAGCAAAGACTTGCTTAACCTCAGTAAGAATCTCAGCCTTTGTCTTAACTCCGCCAGAGAATATGTCAACCTGTCCGCTTGCTGCGTCCTTTGCTTCGTTATTGTAGAGAGCAAATACTCTCTTCAATCGCGTCACCTGAGAGTGATTGAGCAAATCAGCGAGGAAAAGCACCACAGAATCCGTGTGATTAGCAACCGTTGAATTCTCTTCAAACATCGTCATCTGTCGGGCAAAGCCGCTGACTATCTCACCGTGTCCGATTTTGCCGTTGCTTCGTGCCTGATAGCAGAGAGCAATAGCCTCAGACGTTTCTTTCTCCAGTGAGTAGTCATTAAGAGCAATGTTATTGGAGATTTCAGAGAGAGCCGTAATCACGTTTCTGCGAACACTTTTGAAAGCCGTAATCTGTCTGACTGCATCGCCATTCTTGCTGAATGCCTTACCGATAAGCACATTCTCAAGAATCTCGCGTGCAAGGCTTGAGATAGATTCTCCGTCGAACATTTCAGGATACTGCATCTGTGAGATAACGCCAGCTGCTAACAGATTATTGATAGCCTCTGTTGCTGCCTTTGTATTGTTATAGAAATCACCGATGGTATCGAAAGTGTTGATGTTTCTGATTATCCGATGAAAAGTCTCATCGTCAACCAACTTACCTAACTTAACCGCTTGCTCTGTCTTTGACTGACTTTTGATGTCCTGTGCATTGAACATTGCAAACGTCTCAGCCGTGTACGGATAATCCTCACTCGCCTTGAACACAAGTCGCGGGTGTTTGAACTTCTGTACGTCTTCCTTTGAGAATCCGTACTTCTGAGAGAACTGCAGCAGATAGTTGATGTACTCGCCATCCGTATTGTCGCGTGCTGCGAGAATACCCGCCATCGTTCTGCCATTCCCCGAAAGTACTGCACCATCCTTAGACACAATGATTGGAGTCTGCAGGGCGCGAGAATCATAGCTTGCAGCGATATTCCTTGTTATCTGCTGCGCATCTGAATCTCTCTCATAGTCGCGGTCATTAACGCTTTGTCCGTGTGCATCCGTAGGGAATCCCTCAGACTTTCGGAAAAGATTAAGTGGATCGTGACTTGGAGTAACCGCGCCACACTCTGTAAGAATGTAGCATCCAGGAATCCTTTTGCCCGATGGTGTAGAAATCTCGTCATAGTTTCCGTAGATAGTGTTATCTGCGAGAAACCTTTTCTGAATAACTTCTAAGTTTGCCATATAATTGAATTTTAGGATTATAAATATTAGAATCCCCACACCCGATTAAGAGTGTGAGAATAATTCCAGTTGTGGATTCTTGTAGTTATCTAAAAGTTTTTTAAGCTCCTTGAAAATGAATCCTGGCACTTCCTTGTCAAATGGCTTTTCTTGAATCCAAGTGAGGTGGTCTATAATATGCTCTATTCCGTAAATTATTGCCTCTCTCTCAGTATCAAAGTTGTTGGTGTTCAGCGATGGTGGATTATTCCAATCCGTACCTCTACACCAATACATATCGCCGACATACCATTTGTCTTTGTGAAAGGCTGTGTGAACCTCACCATAGAATTCCTTGTTACCATACGCAATCCTGTTTGGATTAATGCAATGGTGGTACTCGTCAAATATAAATTCCTTCATAATCTCATAATTTTAAAGTGAAACATAAATAGTGGAGAAAGCGGGAATTAACCCGCTTACACCTTACAGATACTCAATCGTTTCTCCTGTTTTGTAATTATGTATATATAACACATCGTCATTTGGATTGAGTTTGTGTTTGCAAACAAGCTTTCGGCATTTATTTATTGCATCGCCTTTTCTAACGTAATCAGCGACAATAACGCCATTAAGAAATACATCCCATTGTTTACTCATAATCATTTAATTTTAGGGGTTAATAGTAGTCAGGGAGAAACTAATCTCCCATAACCTTATAGAGCTGCAGATATCATAGATTCGTTTAATCTTCTCTTCTTGATTTCTAAATTCTTTCTGTCTGCCATCTTTCTTGCGACCTTGTAAGAGGAATACCACTTGTAAGTAGGATACCAATAACAAAGTCCGTCATACCTCATAAGCGTCCAACCAAGAATACCTCGTTTGTTTGACATAATGAAAATACCATAGAATTCCATATCCTAAGAGTCTTTGTTTCTACTAAAATAGTTAACCGTTTTTCTAACAGGACATTTCTCGCAAGTTTCCTCGCTTATACCAACGCAGTTTATACAAACAACGTCAACAGCTTTAATAAAAGCATCATGATCTTTTTTCGTCATAATCTTTTTACTAAAATACTTACCTTATTTTTTAAACTCTATGCAAATACTCTCATCAGGGAGGAAATAGTTTGCGAACAACACATCAAAGTTGATATTGTACTCGTCTATCTCCGATGGGCGCAAAGGATCGGTGTCGTATTTAAACGGACATTCATCGAAATCAGTTCCTACCCACTGAGTTTTGATGTTTTTACCATTGATGAAAACGATTTCGTTTGCGTATCGGTTTTCAATAGGTAAAACGTTTGCAGTCCTTAGTTTTAAAACTGCTGTCTTGAACTCGTCAAGTGCATTCACTTGCTCTTTTGTCAATTTCAATTTCTCTTCCATAATTTTAATTTTTAGGTGAAACAATAATTAGTGAGCCGTTCTCCGTGTTAACAGACAACGGCTATCAGAGCTAAAGAATTCGGGTTATGATTCCCTTACTTGTTTCATCGTCGCGGTTAGGCTGAAAGTAAATACATTTACCAATACATAAATTTTCAAGTTCCTCGTGTATCTCATTCATCGCATAGATAAACTCATACTCAGAGCCGTTATTATCAACCTTTCGCGGATAAGCGACATAACGGTTTGTGCAAATGCCATTCTCGCTTATCTGTACTGCATAGGCTTTGAAGCCTTCCTCTTGCGCTGCCGAAATAACTTTAAGCGCATTTTCAATTTCTCTTGCGTTCATAATTGAATATTTAATTGTTAAACATAGTACTCTTGCGCCCGATTAAGAGCGCAGGAATAATCAGATGTGAGCCTTAAAAACCTCTGCCAGTATCTGCTGATTCTCCTCAGATAGTGATTCAATGGGAAAATCTGCATCATCAAACTCTTCACAATGGCAATTGAGGTAATAAGTTCCTTGTCCTTTGTCATCATACCAGAGAGACTCTACGTCGATGTCGTGACCAAAGAATTTGATTGGCACTTTGATGTCGTTGGAGTAGAAATTACCGTCATTCTTCTCTGTGAATTTCTTTGCTAACTCGTACAACTCTTTTATTTCCATAACTCTATAAATTTAAGATAAATGTGGTTTCAGATACTTTACAATCTGCTCATCAGTAGGATCGCTTTCGATAAACATAGAGTCACAATAGTAGTAAATCTCGTTATCCAAAGCGTTCAACTCGTCTTTCTTTTCTTCGTCAGAGTTATACTTCAATGCCCATTCAATTGCACACCATAACTCATAGTCTGCGATATGCAAAGGACTTCCGCATCCCCATTCCTCAGGAACAGGAACAACCCTTACAGGGAATCTTTTTCCATTTACTTCTTCAAAATACTTTTCCATAATCTTTTAAATTGGTTTAACTTACATTTGTGGCTGCAGAAATACATCTATCTTTGCAGCCGTTCTCTTAGATTAAACCGCTATTCGGATATCGCGTATCAATGATATACGCACCATCCAATGCTTTGTGAGTAGGTGAATCTTTTTCCACGATAAGAGTAGCGCAGAAATCACACGCTTTCGGTTCTGTGTAAACGAGGTAGGTATAAAGGCTTTCTCCGTTAAATCTCAGATAGAAAGCAACCAAGTTGTCAGGCAGAGAGTTTGGATCGATTCTTTCGTCAAGCCATTCGGCTTTCAAATTCTTACCAACAACTTCTTTCTTTTCTGACTTGTCTTCAGCGCGTATCTCAAAAGAGAAATTCGGCTTGAATTCTCCCTTAGGATAGGGAATACAATGATTTAGAATAATAATTTCGCTCATAATTTGAATTTTTAGGGTTAATACTTAGTGAAAGGCAGCGAGATTAGTCACTGCCATTTCTGTTAGTCCTCGAATGGGATTAACTCACAAGTTTCTGTGATATCATCCCAGACTACCTTAATATTCTCATCCCATCCGTTATCAATATCCTGTTGGATAAATCCCGCATCCAAAGTCATAGGGTAGGAGTAAACGACAAACGGATAGTGACCGCCATTCTCAGCCTCGAAAGTGTGCTTTGAGAAACTTAGGGTATAGATGATTCCCATATCATTCTTGCACTTCATCTTCCAAATGGATTCGTCCTCAGGGAGATTGATAATTTTCTCCTTGAACTCTTCAAACTTAATCTTTCTCATAATTGCTTAATTTTAGGTGAAACATAAATGGTGAATAGCGCAGAGTTTAGTCCGCGCTAAACTTCTTAGAGGTTCTTGTACTCTTCGTACCTTGTAGCCATTCCGCAAGGTGCATAGACATTGATAGCGTACTCTACCAATGCTTCCTGTAAATCAGAATCCAGCTCGACGAAGAATCGATTCATTACGGCATGGCTACCATATCTGTCATAGATGCTGCAAAACTTCTCATACAGATGGTCAACCAAGTACTTTTTCTTCGTCTTCTCACAGATGTAGTTAATAAACTCTTTCGGCTCGTTGAAATTATACCCGAACTTCACGAATAGCAATACTGCCAAAAATTCTTTTCTCATAATTCTAAATTTTGAGTGAATAATAAGTCAGAGAGAGTGAACCTAATCACTCACTCAGGATAGTCAGTTAGCCGATGTGGTACAGAAGAAATCGTCAGGCACGAAATCAACGCCCTCATACTCTCTGAAAATAGCATCGTCAGGAATAATCTCGTCAGCGTTTGCCAAATCTTCGTAAGATGGTGCATCGTAATCTACGCCCACAACTTCTGCAAACGTTCCTTCGTCAGCCAGCTTTGTGAGATAATTCTCTTTCAGCTCGTGCATCTGCTCTTTAGATAATTCTCGTACTTCCATAATCTTCTTAAATTGTTAATGAAACATAGTCAGCCGCAAGTAAGCTAATACTTGCAGCCGTAGGGTTATTCCTCGTCCTCGAACTCGATGACGGAAATCTGATTAGCTTTCTCACACTCTTCCTTTGTTGCGTAAGTGCCAGTAGGAATCTTTGCATCGGTGTGAAATCCTTCCTCGTCCATCCATACGTTTCCTGTAATGTTTACCGCTTCTGCTTTGACACCATTCCATCGATAGACTTCGACATAATAGTAATCTTTTTTGTCGTCAAACCTTACATTAGCAATCGAATCAAAAGCCTTTGTCAAAATCTCTTCGGTAGTCAAGCGGATGCCAGGGAAATTCGTTCCATTGTATACTCTGTCTTTCATATCCCCGAAAAATCTGCCTTCTTTGAAAGCATCTAAACTTTCATAGACACCAAGTTTTTTACAATAAATACTTGTTCCAGTGTTGACTAATTCCTCTTCAACGATTCCCAAACCCGCTACCTCGTAAGTACATTGAAACTCCATCGAGCCTAAAAAGAAATCTACTTTTTTCAAACGAGCGGCACGTAGAATACTTCCGTAGTTAATGTAGAACTTTCTACCAAATGCAGAGTAAATCCAGATTTGTTTGTTTCTTACTTCCATAATTAATTGAATTTTAAAAGGGTTAAACATAAGTATTCAAAGCGAGATTTCTCCCGCTATGAATATCAGAGCTTGAAGAATACATCATCGGTATCTCCGAATTCGTACCACCAGTCTTCGGGAAGGTTGTTCATTCTTCCGTAATCATTCATCAGCTCAGTAATCTCACTATCAATCTCGTCAGACGCTTGCTCAATCGGGCATCTGAATTGACCGATGATTTCCAATGCATACTGCTCACAAGCTTCGCTCCACGATTTGTTCTCGCGGACGTACTCAATAGCTTTCTCG
>Ga0326512_10001678_pt1 | contig 16783 bp, 21 predicted proteins | sample 1_2617_0518_D_FD_203652 | JGI IMG/M metagenome (GOLD analysis project Ga0326512, IMG submission 203652) | Bovine rumen microbial communities from UC Davis, California, United States - 1_2617_0518 | ecosystem: Host-associated > Mammals > Digestive system > Stomach > Rumen | place: USA... | reverse complement strand
ATCTTGGATGAAGCCGATTCAAAAGAATCGGTTAATGAATTGGAAAAATTCTACATTGAGAAATATCATACATTTAAACCGAGTGGGTACAACATGACGAAGGGTGGAGATGGCGGTTCGATGTGGAATGCAAGACCTGTTGTTTGTTTGGAAAAGGATGGAACATTCGTAAAGAGATATGATAGTGCCGGATAAGCAAAACGAATTGACGGTTTTTACGATTCTGATGTATTGTTATGTTGCAAGGGAATAAATAGGACTTGCCGTGATAAACAATTCATGTTTGAGGATGAATACTTGAAACATGGAGCAAAAATATACAAAAAGCCAGAATCGAAATCTATGAAGTCAGTTATTCAATGTGATCTAAGCGGAAATTTCATATCTCAGTTTAAGAGCGTTCAAGAAGCGTCCAAGAAGACAGGTGTTAGACGGTCGAGGATTTCTAGTGTAATTACTGGAATATCAAAAACGGCTGGTGGTTTCATATGGGTATATGAAGATGGTTTCCCGATAAATGATTTGTCAAAATACTCTCATAAGAAAAAGGGAGTTAAGGTTGCACAAGTAAATATAGAAACAAACGAAGTTATCAAAGTGTATGATAGAATCGCAGATGCTGGTAGAGAGTTGGGAGTTAGCTACAAAGCAATACATAAAGTAGTTGATAAACCAGACAGGACAGCATACGGATTCAAATGGATAAGTCAATAAGTTGATACCGAGGTAAGCTATCAGATTGCGAATAGGCTGATAGACACTGTAGAGCATAGATGGTGAATAAATATAATCCATCCACGAGTATCCGACAACCATAGGACGCAGAAATGCGTCTTATTTTTATGGTTGATGATATATGCCGAACTTATGGGAAACCATAAGAAGTAGAGGATAAAAAGCCTTTACGATAACAAATTGACATGGGCTAACCAAGTCCGAGTCCTCAAACAGCAATTCCAGGCATTAGGAGCGGTTGTTGGTCAAGGTTTAATCCAAGCATTAAAGCCAGCCTTGATTGCATTCAATCAATTCCTGTCGAGAGTAATCGAGTTTGCGAAGAAGGTGCTTAATGCATTAGGCAAGATTTTCGGTTGGACTGTTGATATAAGCGGTGGCGGTCTTGATACAGACCTTAGTGAAGCAGAAGACGCTGCAACAGGTCTTGGAGATGCACTTGGCGGTGCAGGTGACAATGCAGGTGACGCTGCCGACAAAGTAAAAGAATTAAAGCAACAGCTACAAGGATTCGACAAACTGAACGTACTGACTACTACAGAAACTGGCGGTGGTTCTGGTGGAAGTGGTGGTGGCGGTGGCGGTTCTGGCTCTGGCGGTGGTGGCGGTGGTGCTGGTAGCACAAATGATATTGCCGTAAATCTCCAGAAAACGGAAAGCCTTTTTGAGAGCAGTATTGACAATCTTTATGACCTTGGTCAATACATCAGCACATCGTTGCAGAATGTATTAGATAATATTGATTGGGATTCCATTTATGAGAAAGCCAGAAATTTCGGTACTGGACTTGCTAGTTTCTTGAACGGACTTTTCTCTGGTGATCCAGAACACAACGTATTCGCTTCTCTTGGAAGAACGGTTGCCGGAGCAATCAATACTGCATTGAACTTCTTCGATTCATTTGCAGAGGAATTTGATTTCAGTACATTTGGAACAAATCTGGCATCATTCTTTGTTGAAACAGTTGAGAATATCGACTGGACGATGGCTGGCTCTGCATTCCATAAATGGATGCAAGGAATTAAGGATGCTTTCACATCGTTTGTTGAATATCTTTGGGAAAACAAGGAAGAAGTATTCAAGGCTATCAAGGACTTCTTGTCTGAAATTACCATCGAGGACATTGCTATCCTTATTGGAATCATCACCATTACAAAGATTGGCAAATGGGTACTAGGTTACGGTGTCTTTAACCTTGCCAGGGATGCAATCGGATTGCTCTTCAAAGATATCGGTATCGCAATCACGGCAAAGATTACTGGATTATCTTTTGCAGAAGCGTCTGCTCTTGGCACAGGCAAGCTCTTAGCGGAACTTATTGGTTCAAATGGAATCATTACGAATGCACTTGGACTTGCCTTGCTAGAAGGTACTGGTGCAGCCACGGTTGGCGGTGCTTTAGCCACATTCGCACTTCCTGTTGCGTTTGCTATTGTTGCGAATATCGTATTTAGAAAAATATTAGACAAACTGTATGACGAGAACAACAACCCAATGGCTAAGAATGAAGCCATCGACAAGATTTACGAAGGTGGTCTTGGCAGTATGGGTATCGTTCGCAAGAATGCAGACTTGTCATACACGGTAGAACTGGATCATACTGCGTGGTTTTCAATCAAGACAGGAATCCAATGGATTAAAGACAAATGGCAAACACTCAAAGGCTGGATCAAAGAAACTTGGTCTGAGATAACTGGTGGTCTTGGTTCTGGAACGTGGTCTGAGACATGGAGTGCAACTGTATCTGATGTTACTGCCCGATTCAATGTTGGTATTGATTGGATTAAGGACAAGTGGACAAGTTTTAAGGAATTGCTGAAAGAAAAGATTTTCGGCACGAATGATACTGGCACAACAGACTTAGGAGACAGGAAGGCAAGTATTGCAAGAATAATTCTTGTTTTATCAAGTCCGTTTATTGGAATTGTTGCATGGCTAAAAGAACAAATCTTTGGCACGAACGATTCTGGAACAACAAGTTTGGGGGATAGAAAGGTATCGATTTCAAAGATTGTTCTGTCATTAATTACTCCATTTGGTAGCTTTATCACCTGGGTAAAAGAACAAATCTTTGGCAAGAGCGATAAGGGTACGACAGACCTTGGAGACAGAAAAATAACAATCAGTCCTAAACTTAGTAGTAATGGTACGGCTGGTTCAATTCCGTTTGCAGCAGAACTGACTACATGGTTTAGAAATAAATCATGGATTAACGGTGGTAAGGATATGAACTCCATCAATTTCTGGGCAAATCTGTATACTTGGCATCGGGATCAAAAATGGCAGAAGGGCGGAAAAACTTACAATTCGATTGATTTCTGGGCAAATCTGTATACTTGGTACAGGGATAAAAAATGGCTGAATGGCGGAGATTCATGGAACTCTGTTCCGTTTAAGGCAAAACTGTGGGATTGGTTTAGAACTAATCAATGGATTAATGGTGGAGATGCTTGGAATTCTATTGCATTTAAGGCAAGATTAACAAGTTATTCGCTTGGTTCTGCGGTGAGAAATGCAGTAATTGATGTTGCTGCTAGAGTAACTGGTCGAGAGTCTGGTGGCGTTCTTACGGCATCTGGTTGGAAACCGATTCAAGCCTATGCAAGCGGTGGACTTCCGACTTATGGTCAGATGTTCCTCGCAAGGGAGTCTGGCCCGGAATTAGTGGGAACAATCGGTGGGCATACCGCAGTCATGAACAACTCGCAAATCGTTAGCTCAGTTGCAAACGGGGTTGCAAGTGCAGTATCTAGTCAGAACGCATTGCTTGCTCAACAGAACGAGCTTTTAAGACAGATTCTCGCAAAAGAGACTGGAATTTCATCGAGAGATGTTTTCGATGCGGTCAGAAGTGAGAATAGAAACTATACAAACAGAACTGGCAAGTCAGCCTTTTCGTTTTAAGAGGTGAAAGACTATGGCATTTAACGGTTCACTATTAAAATTTGGGGGCACAAATGTGCCCCTAAAATACATTAAAGCAGACAGTTATAAGGTTGTTCCAAACAGGAGACAGGATTTAGATCCTTATCGTGATGCGAACGGAAATCTGCACAGAAACACTTTAAGTCATACGGCTACAACGATTAGCTTTGAGACTAAACCGATGTGGAATAGTGATTTTGCAACATTCATGGCATTACTTCGGAATAACTATAGCAACACTCTGGAGAAGAAGGTTTCGGTCACATATTACTGCCCAGATTTAGATAGCTACAAGACTGGTAGCTTTTATGTGCCGGATGTTGAATATTCGATATACATGATTAAAGGAACTAAGATTCTTTACAATCCAGTTACTGTCGAACTGATTGAGTATTAAGGTGGTGATGGAATGGCTTCAATTACGCAAGCGGAACACGTGGCATGGCAAAGTGGAACACAAAAGAATTTACGGCTAGAGTTTTCAGATGGAACTATACTTACCAACAGCAGTATTGTTTCTGAGTCCATGACATTAGAACAAACGATTGCAGACCAGTCATCTTTGTTTGGAAATGTTTACGCATCATCATTTAAGGTACAAGTCTTTGATAGCGGAGATAGATATGCTGGACTAACAGTAAACGTGTCAATGTCTGTGGAATATGATGGGGAAACTTACACACGTAATATTGGCGAGTTTTATGTGTTGTCTGACAAATTAACCGCAGATGGAATTTCAAGAAATCTGGAATGCTACGATATGCTATATGTTGTTTTGACCAACAATTACACTTCGTGGTACGAATCATTAACATTCCCGATGACATTAAAGTCTTTCAGAGATTCGTTCTTTAACGAGATTGGAATTACGCAAAAAAGTGTAACGCTCCAGAACGATTCAATGTCTATTTCCAAGAAGAACGTAAGCACTCTCAGCGGTTCTGCAATTATTGGAAATATCTTATCATTGAATACTGTGTGGGGATACATTGACAATGATGGAAATTTTGACTATGTTTCGCCAAAAAATACTGTTGATTACACAATAGCAGACAATTCATATGTTCAAGGCAGTTTTGCTTTTGAAGAATATGAAACATCTGCTTATTCAAGCGTAACAATATCGCAGACAATAACAGAAACTATTGAAGACGAAAGTGGTAGTTATGAGCAAGAAGTCGAGCAGTCCGTAACGGTAGGTGACAATTCTGGAAGTGCAATTTTTTTCCAGAATAATTTATTTACATACGGAAAGACAGATACGGAACTGACAACAATTGCAAATAATATACTTTCAAGAATTGATGATTTGTCGTTCACACCATCCGTTGTTTCGTTTCCCCCTTATATGGGTTTGGAATTGGGTGATGTATTTTCAATAACAACAAGCAAGAAGGTTGTAAGGTTTCCAGTCCTCGATAGGAGATTGTCTGGCATTACTGCTTTAAGAGATACGTTTACGGCAGAAGGTGTTGAATACGCAAGCGAAAATGCGAACTCGACAGAAAGTCAATTGTCCTATGCATTATCATCAACAAATGTAATTGCTGGGATGGCGAAAACGGCTCAACAGTTAGCCGGAGAAGCACAAGCGTCAGCGGATGACGCTAAAGAAGCTGCGGAGACTGCATGGAATTGGGCAGATGATGCCCATGATGCTGCTGAAACCGCTTGGAATCATGCAGATGATGCTGCCAATGCTGCAAGTGCTGCGCAAACAAGTGCAGGACAGGCACAGGCAAGTGCAATTCAAGCAAATGCAAGTGCAAACAATGCATTAACCCAGTTATCGACAATTGAAGATGTATTCAATGTTTTGAACTGGATTGCAGAACATGGTACATATGCACTTACAACAGACACATCGGTTGTACCAGGAAAATATTATTTCACAAGGTCTGGAACTTCTCCGAACTATTCATATACAGTTGTTACGAATCCAACAGGTAATCCGCAAACAAAAGGATATTATGAATTAACTGGAGTAGATGAAGCAGTTACGAATTACATATCAAGTCATCTTGCGTTGACGGATCAAGGACTTTGGGTAATTAAAGACAACCAAGGATATAAGGTTCTTCTGGCTAATGATGGACTTAAAATATATGACAATCAAGGTCACCTTGTATCAACATTTGGTGAGAGTATCGTATTTGATTCGTCCAGACCTCAGACCATCGGCAACAATTCTACATACATTAAATGGTATGACAGTGATAATGATCAGGTTGCGGACAAGATAGAAATATCGGGTGATGTTACATTGACCAATTCTGTCACGATTGGCGGTATGCCTACAAAGGTATCTGATCTGACGAACGACAGCGGATTTCAGACAGCATCGGATGTATCAAATGCAGTCACTACTGGTGTAAGTGGCAAAGCGGATAAAACAGCAGCCATAGGCAATGTCACAACAAAAGACCAGTATTATTTATCAACTTCGTCATCATCTGCAACTGGTGGGTCTTGGGGCGATTCTGTCCCCACATGGTCAAGTGGTAAATACATCTGGACGAGGGTTGCAACAACGAAGACTCCTGTATCGGGCAGTGCGACAACAACCTATTCGACAGCGGTGTATGACAGTGCTTTGACCACTGCATTATCAACTGCAAACACAGCAAATACATTGGCTAGTGCAGCCGCCACGAAAACCGATGCAATTAAAGCAACGGTATCTGTTTATTATCGAAAAACCACTACTGGCGCACCAAGCAAACCGACTTCATCAACAACGATTGGAACATCGGCAAGCACAGACAACGCTTGGGAATATGTGATGCCACAACCCAAAAAAGGATGTTATTTCTACACTTGTGAGAGATATACCTTTGCTGATGACAGCGTAAATTTTTCAGCGGTTCGGTCAATTGACAATGCGACTTACACATCCAAGTGGTGTAACGAAACGGATAACACATATATTGATGGTGGTGCGATATATGCCAATAGCGTAACGGCAGATAAGATTGCTGCTCATAGTATTACCGTTGGGAAGATGGATGAAGATGCGCAGTCTCAAGTACTGAACAGCAACATCCAGATTGGCGGAAGGAATTTACTTCTTGATACAAACGCTCCTAGCTTAACCAAAGTGGCCTCAGAGGCTAATAGATATTGGAGTTCTAATTCTACTTTAGCTAGTGATGGAACTGCGACTTTTGTTAGTATCTCCGATCCACCTTCAAAAGGAATAACTTATGGCATAAAACTAGATTGTACGACTTCGGGTACACGTTGGCATGGATTGGCATTTTATAATACGCCAAATACCGCAAAAATGACATTTGAAGCAGGAAAAACATATACGCAATCAGTATATATTCGTGTCGCTTCAGGAACGGCAAATCAATGCCAAATAACGTCACAAGATCAAACATCTTATGGCGTTACTGCATATCAGTTTACGCCAACCGCAGAATGGCAGAGATATTCACGTACTTTTACGCCAACATCGACTGGTACACAAAAAGTTGTGTACTTTGAGATGAGATATCAAAATATCGGTTCGGTAGAAATGTGCGGTTTTCAAATTGAAGAGGGCAATAAAGCCACCACTTGGACACCTGCTCCAGAAGATGTGGATGCTGATATTTCAGATGCCGCTAAAACGGCAACGAATTATATCACGGCTGATAGCTCAGGAATCAAGGTCCATGCTTCTGGCACTTCTGGAACAGATTATGTTGGCATCACGAGTAATTCGTTGAAAATGTATAGTGGGGGTAATGAGCTAGTCACTATGAATTCTACTGGCGCTTTGGTTCTTGGTTTGGCTGCTGGTAATCACGTTCAATTAACTGGAACTGGTATGCACTTAGCAGGTAAAAATAGTGCTGGAACAGCTACGGTAAACCGCATGACATTATCTTCTAGTGGCATAACTATGCGAAATGATTCTGGAACAGTTACGGCAACGATTGGAGATACTATTACACTAGGTACTGTGGCTGCCAACAAATACAATACGCTAATCGATTCCGCTGGCATGAAGATTCGTAAAAACACAACTGTATTGGCTAGTTATGGTGATACTGTTGTTTTGGGAAAATCTGATAGCGAAGATGATAGGTATATAACATTAGCTCCGAATTCAACTTATGGTTCCGAATTTTCATTCAAACAGATGTTGAATAATTCTACCAATAACTCTTTATATGATTACTCGATATTAAATATGTATGGCAAGGTAGTATTTGGTAGCAATAACGATATATACGCTCAGTCATACATAGATATGTTGGGTAATTCCGTAATTAGTACTGTGTTAAATGGAGATGCCAATAAACCATATTTAAAGTTAGGCCAAGAAGATGATCCAGAAAGTACACGAAGTGCTTCTGTTCTTGTTTATGGACTTAATTTTGATATAGACGTAACAAATTGCAACCTAGATGCAACAAATTTTAAAATTAATAATCGTAAATATGGTTATAATGATGTTTTATGGACTGGCGGTATCTATATGACAGCAACTCATACTGCTAATTTGAGCAGAACGGTTTCCGCACAACCACATGGTATAGTATTGGCATGGTCTGCCTATGTTAGCGGTGCTGCTAAAGATTACGATTGGATTTATTATTTTATTCCCAAATGGCAAGTTGCCAATGCTAATGGTACTGGTGTGGCTATTCCAATGTGTACAACAGATGCATCAACAAGTGCGGAAGGAACAGGCAATGGTACTAAGTGGGGATGCAAATACGTTAAGGTGTATAACGATAAAATAGTTGGTTATAACGGTAATAATAAAGGTAATTCTGGTTATTGGGTTTTAAGAAAGGTGATAGGAGTGTAATAAGGGAGAAGAAGTATGTATATAGTAATAGAAATTCAAACAAATACTGATGGATCTATTGGCACTATTGTTAATTCGTATGAGGATCAGCGAGATGCCGAGAGTAAATATCATACAATTTTATCATACGCAGCAAAAAGCCAACTTCCAATGCATTCTGCCGTAATTCTTACAAATGATGGCATGGGATATGCTAGTCAATGTTATACTCATGGGGAGAATGAAAATGAATAAACCATTATCCGTAGCAAAAGAGGAATTCAAGTCCAGTCTTATTAATCTGGTAAATAACTCCAATTTACCGTCCTGTCTTGTTGAAGAGGTTATGGGCGGTATTTTCATGGAAGTAAAATCTTTAGCTAAGAATCAGCACGACAAGGATCTGGAAGAATGGCAAAACAGCCAGGTGGAAAAAGTAGAAGGCGAAGTCGAGTAATAATTAAATAATCAATGGGGCGGTCAAATGACCGTCCTTTTTATTTAAAGAAAGGAAGTGTTTATTATGAACATCAATTGGAAAGTGCGAATCAAGAACAAAATCTTCTGGGCGACAATCATTCCGTCATTGTTCCTTCTGGTTCAGCTTGTGTTGTCTCTGTTTGGAATCACGGTAGATTTTGCCGAGACACAGGGTAAGGTTCTGGCAATCGTGGATGTCGTATTTGCGATTCTGGCAACACTTGGAATTGTAACAGACCAGACCACACATGGTATCGGTGATTCAGAACTCGCAATGACATACGAAGCACCAAAGAAGGACGGTGAGTAAGATGGCATATCCGTATATTCCAGCAAAATCAATCAGCTACGGTGGTACAAGAGCATTAAGTAGCGTAAAATATATCGTCATTCACTATACTGGAAATGACAACGATACGGCACTTGCGAACTGCAATTTCTTCAAGAACAGTAACACGAGGTCTGCCGGATGTCATTGGTTCGTAGACAGGTCTGGTGCGGTTTACCAGTCCATCAAGATGGGCAGAATTGCATGGTCTGTTGGCGGTTTCTTCACTCAGTCAAATGGTGCTGGAAGTTATTACAAAAAATGCACGAATACGAATTCGGTCAGCATCGAAATGTGCGATGTAAAGAGCCAGTATCCGTCTGGCGCACAGGTGGCTGCGATTAAGACATTGATTGCTTATATTCAGTCCGAGTGTCCGAATGCCAAGACGATTATCAGACATTGGGATGTCAATGGAAAGCCATGTCCGGCAAGAATGACAGGTACAAACAATGCCGAGTGGAAAAGGCTTTATTCTGAATTGACTGGCAAGACTGCGGTTTCCTCTGGAACTACTTCCAGTACAACACAGAAGCCATCGTCTAGCACTCCCACGCCTTCAAAATCGAACAAAATCAGCGTAGACGGAGTGTGGGGCAAGGCAACTACAAAAGCAGCGCAGAAGGTGTTTAAAACGCCTGTGGATGGCATTGTCTCAAAGCAGATTGCCAAGTATAAGAAGTATATGTCGGCTTGTTCGTCATCCAGTTGGCAATTTCTGGATTCAAATTACAAAGGTGGAAGTCAGCTAATCAAGGCTATCCAGAAATGGGTAGGCGTAGCACAGGATGGACTGTGTGGTCAGACAACCATCAAGTATTTGCAAAAGAAATTAGGCGTAACTGCTGACGGATATATGGGCAAGCAGACCGTCACGGCATTCCAGAAGTATCTGAATAAGTATCTGTAATAAATTACCCCTAGTCATTACGGCTAGGGGTTTTTTACGTTATACGGCCTTGTGTGCGTAAAATTCAATAATGTCTGATGGCAATTTCTTTTCAAAATCTCCATTCAAAATATGATTGCATTCATGGTCGTAAGTGCTTTCTTGTGTTTCTCTGTCCAGTCTGGAATTAATGACAATGGTGTAGAACTGTCCATCTCGACTTGGAACTGTGTATCCTTTTATTGCTGTAGGTAAGTTGACGAGTAATACTTTGGTGTCTAATCCTATCTTCATTCTCTCCCCATTCTTTCAATCATTTCCTTGATGAAGTTAATATCTTCCGGCTTTACTGTTCTGTAAGTGTCGAACAAGGTTCGGTATTCTGGATTACTGAACAAGAATTCCACCATATCCTTTGTGTCGCTATCGAGATAGTAAGTATCTGATTCTGGCATTTCTCCATCTGTTAAATAATTTAATGACACTTTGAAATAATCCGCAATTTTCTGGAGCTTGTCTTGTTTTGGAGTGTATTTTCCCTTTTTCCAGTCAGAAAAAGTCTGCGGATGTATCCCTGTTGCCCTGGCTACTTCTGCCGTTTTTACATTATTCAATTTGCATAATTTTTCATATACAGAATAAGACATATTTCACAAACATCAAGAAAACTTGATTTCCTTATTGACATTATCAAGAAACCCTTGTAAGATACATCTTGTAGTCAAGAAAACTTGATTTTCGGATGTAAAAAATAAGGGATAATTGATATGGTTATATTGGTAGCACTTATATTATATCAAGATTTCTTAATTTTACAAGCCACTAGATATTGAAGGAAGGGGGTCTACATTTTGTATTACGAGAATTACGAGCGTATCCGAGATTCCAAGGGAATGACAGACGCACAGGTTGCAAACGCATCTGGTGTCGCTCCGGCTACATTATCTGAATGGAAAAAGACGCTTTATAGCGACAATCCAAACGATAAAGGTTATACGCCTAAAATCGACAAGTTACTGGCAATCTCAAAAGCCTTGGAATCCGACTTAACAGACATTATTGGATCATAACAATTTATATCACATTCTCGCCTATCTAATCAACGGCATGAGCATCATAGAAATCTCTCTCTTATGCAAAAAATTGTTGTCGTGTTGCCTTGCTACATTGTTTTGGCTCGTGCCGTTCACTAGGTGGGTGAGATAAAAGAAAGGAGAACCAAATGACACAGTTAAAAATGACAAAGACCGATAGGATTTTGGACTGGATGAGATATCGTCCAATTACAAACGCAATTGCGGTCGAGAAGTTTAACGAGTACCGCTTATCCGATGTAATCCTCAGATTGCGGAAAGCCGGACACATCATCGATTGCGAGATGGTTCGGAAAGCGGATGGAACTGGTAAGTATGGAGTTTATCGATTGATTAAGGAGAGAAGATGATGGCAATCAAAAAGCTGAGAAAGCACAAAAACACAATTCTGATTTCATCCGTATTGTTCGCTCTGTTCGTCATGATTGTCACAACAATCAACGGCTGGTGGGTACTGATGTATATCTCCCTTGGCTATATGTTGTTCATGCTTATCAATAACTGGAGTTTCGTGGTTGGCGAAAAGGATGAGGTCGATGAGCTTCTGGATGCACAGGAAGATTACAAGATGATCCATATTTTTAGGAGAGAATCATGAAACAGGGAAGAAAGCCATTCCGGGATGAAAAGGAATTGATGAGTAAGAAACATCTTCTCTGGAGAGAATGGGAAGTGATTGAGTCCAACAATGATTTCTTCCGCATTAAGAACAAGAGATATGGAAACATCAAAACCATCTGGAAATAAGACGAGAGCCATGACCAGAAAGGAGAATGTCAAGGCTCTCAAACAAATATATCACACGAATATTTTAAAAGAAAGGAATGTTTAAGTCAATGAAAATCAAATCTATCACAATCGAGAATTTCAAAGGCATTCAGAAGATGACAATTGCCTTTAATGATGTGACCGAAATCTGCGGAGCGAATGCAACAGGCAAGACTACAGTCTTTGATGCCTTGACATGGCTCTTATTCGACAAGGATTCCCTTGGAAACTCCAAGTTTGATATCCGCACCTTGGATGCAGATGGCAACAAGATTCACAACACAGAAATCATGGTTATGGCAATCATGGATATCGATGGCAAGGAAGTCACGATTAAAAAAGTCCAGAAAGAAAACTGGGTAAAGAAACGTGGGTCTGATGTAGCAGAACTCCAGGGAAATAAAAATGAATTTGAAATCGATGGATTCCCGAAATCAGCAAAGGATTACCAGTCATTTATCTCTGGAATCGTTGACGAGGATCTGTTTAAGATGCTGACCAATCCGATGTTCTTCCCGACTATGAAATGGCAAGAGCAGAGAGCAATCCTTATGAAGATGCTGCCGGATGTCTCCGATATCGAGATTGCCAAGGAATGTGGATATGAGGAAATCATTCCAGACTTGGAAAAGGCTGATTCTCTGGAAGATGTTCGTGCAAAGTACGCCAAGGGTGTCAAGGAATGGAAGAAGAAACAGGCAGAACTTCCTGTCCGTATCGATGAAGTTTCCAAACAGAAGGTAGTTGTAGATGTAGCTTCTCTGGGAAAAGCCAAGGCTGAATGCGATGACAAGCTGAAATCTATCCAGAAGAAATACGAGGAACTGGAAAACAAGATTTCAGACAATCGTGAGATTGAATCTCAGATTATGGAACTCAAGTTTGAACAGGCACAGGTCGAGAAGGAACACAATTCTGCGAACCAGAAACGTAGAGAAAAGGTCAATAAGGACATAGAGGATAAGAAATCTACACTCATGGCACAGAGGACGGATATTCGCATTCTGGAAGGTCAGATAATTGCAGATAAGGCACTTCTGGAAAAGATCAATGCAGACGGTGTGGAACTCAACAGAAAGTATGCCCGTGTGGTTCAAAGACGCTTTGATGGTACAGACGATGTTTGTCCTACCTGTGGTCAGAAGATGCCTAAATCAGCCTTAGAACACGCAGAAGCAGACTTTGAAGAGTGGAAAGCCAATGAACTGAAAGCTATCAAGGAAACTGGTAAAAATCTCAATGTACAGAAGCAGTCTGCTGAGGACAGGATTTCCAAAAACTCCAAGGAAATCGAGGAAACACAGAAGTCTGTCGATGTTCTGGAAACCGAACTGTTAAAGCTTGAAAAAACTCTGAAAGCAATTCCGGCAGACGCAGAACCGAATACCATCGATGAGTGGAATAAACTCCAGAAATCCATCGATGCAAGACAGGAGTTACTGTCTCAGCCGATGCCGTATGACAAATATGCTCTGGATCACGAGGAAACAGAAATCCGCAATCAGATTGCTTCTCTGGATTCCGAACTGCATAAGGCAGAGCAGAACAAGGCTATCGATGCCAGAATCGAGGAATTACGAGCGGAACAGCTTGAGGTGGCACAGATGGTGGCTGACGCAGAAAAGATGCTTTATCAGCTTGAGGAATTCACCAGAGCGAAGATGGAGAAGGTTTCATCCTTAATCGATGCCAAGTTTGATGGTATCAACTGGAAACTGTTTGAAATGCAGATCAATGGCGGTATGCGTGAGTGCTGCGAACTGACAGTAGGTGGTGTTCCGTACTCTAGTCTGAATAACGGACATCGAATCATCTCTGGCTTGCAGATTATCAAAACACTCCAGAAGGAATTCGATGTGTCTGTGCCAGTATTTGTAGACAATGCCGAAGCAATCTCCGATGGGAACTTCCCAGATATGGAATGCCAGGTGGTGAAGTTAATCGTCACGGATGATGCTGAACTGACCATTAAATAAGGAAAACGTAACTGCAAGGTTATTAAGTTACCAGAAAGGAGAAATATATATGGCAAAAAAGAATGAAGTAGCTACAAAAGACACGTTCAGCGGATCGTTGACGATTGCCTTAAATGAACAGAGAGAAGCACTTCCGGCAGACTTCAATATTCCAAGGTTCGTACAGAATTCGGTTGCGCTACTGAATGGCAATGAGGTACTTGCCAAGTTTGCGAAGGAAAACGGAACTGCACAGATTAAGAACGGACTGATCCGTGGTGCTTACCTTGGACTGGATGCTCTTAATCAAGAGATGTATCTCGTGCCTTATGGCAAGACGCTGAACTTCATGCCTAGCTATAAGGGTATGGCAAAACTGGCTCAGAAGTATAGCACCAGACCGATTAAGTCCATCTATGCCAAGTGCGTTAGACAGGGTGATGACTTTGAAGAGTCCATCGTGAATGGTGAACCTACTATCAATTACAAGGCAATGCCTTTTAACGGAAACGAGATCATCGGAGTCTTCGCAGTATGTCAGTACATGGATGGTGGCATCGTATACGAGGTCATGTCCAAGGCAGATGTAGAGCAATGCCGTAAGTCTTCCAAGGCTAAGAATAGTCCAGCTTGGAATTCCTACTGGAGTGAAATGGCTAAGAAGACCGTACTTCGGAGACTGTGCAAATCACTCACTCTGGACATGGATGCCAAGCTTGCAGAAGCAATGGATTCTGGTTTGGAAATCGAAACAGATGTGCGAGAGATTTCCAAAAACGAAATTGCGGAAGAAGCCAATACAGAAGAGTTTCCGATAGATGTAGAGGTAGTGGAGAGTGAGAGTTGAATTTCCATGCAAGGATTGTCCAGACAGGCAATTAGGATGCCATGACACTTGCGAAAAGTATCAAAAAGCCAAGGCAGAACAGACTGAACTAAAAACTGCATGGCACAAAGAAGTCGAATTGAGAAACGGATTGTTTTATCACAAAAAATCCCCAAAAAGAAAAAGGAGCAGACAGCCATGAAGTTAAAGATAATAGGTTCTGGATCATCTGGAAACTGTTACATCCTAACATCCGATTCTGGACAGATGTTAATTCTAGACTGCGGAGTGCCGATTAAGGAAATCAAAAAGGCAATCGGATGGAATGTCATGAACATTGCCGGATGTGTGATTTCACACGGTCACTCAGATCACATTAATGCCAAAACACACGAAGAGTTATGGATGTCTGGAATACGCATTGAAAGACCGTATTTAGGCGATGAAGGCATTGAAGCATATTGCATGGGAGATTTTATCATCCATACATTTGAAGTGCCACATGACGGTACAGACAATCGTGGGATGATGATTCGCTGCGATGGTAAGACGCTTCTGTATATCACGGATGCCGAATATGTCAGATACAACTTCAAGAAGTTTGAGGTCGATTACATCATCTGTGAGTGCAATTTCCAAGATGAACTGGTAGACATGGAATCCGAGAATCTGAACCATATCTATCGAGGTCATATGTCTCTGGAAACTTGCATCGACTTCCTAAAGGCAAATGCTACTGACAGTCTCCGACATATCATTCTGTGTCATCTGTCAAAGATTAACGCAGATCCTGTCGAGTGCCAGATTGCGGTATGCAAGGCAATTCCAAATGTCATGGTTCATGTGGCAGACAAAGGTCTGGAATTACAACTTTAGCAATTACCGTCCTGTCCAAACTAACTATCAATTTTGCAATGAGAAAGGAAAATCATTGCATACGCAATTTTTTTACAGGGTATTTTTTCAGAATAGACACAATCACGGACAGGGCGGTTTTGCATATATAGGAGACAAAAATGGTTAGGAATAAGAAGACTTTGGCAAGTGAATGGGAAGAGCGTAAAAGTCATTTCCTATCATCCGATGACATAAAAGGTCAGAGGTACTGTATCCATTGGTGGAACAGTTTTGAGTGTGATGGTCACGGTGATGGGATTACTCATTCCAAGTCATATCCACGGACTGATGCCGGATGGCGTAAGGTCGAGAAACTGGCAAGAAAATGCGTGGACGCTGGATACAGAGTTTCAATCAATAAGACAGGGAGTATGTAAATGTTTTATTTCGTAAACGCACACAAATATGTCGTAAACGCACACAAATATGGTCGGAAAGATATTCAGATGACATTCTATCCGTCTGAAAAGCAACAGATGGTTGACTGGATGTTTGAGCAATCCGAAGACGGTTGGACGGTGACATTTAAAGAGATGAATCAGAACCAGGAGAAAAAATGATTGTAGCAATCATAGTAATTGTAATAATCGGTTTTTTAGCATTTATAGGGTTTTGCATGATAGCAAGCGCAGCACCAGATGAGGAAGAGCGAAGACGAGAAGACGAAGATCAAATTAAATATTTGAGAAAGATGAGAGAAGAAAATGAAAGAAAACAAATACTGGAATCCGATGAGATTCGGAGAAAAACGAGAAGATGAAGTAGTGTGCTATACGGTTGCGATCCCGAACTTGCCAATCAGACCAAACAGACGAGTGAAAAGGTTTGTCAATTGGATTAGCACTTTGGAAGGTTTCGTTGGATTCAGACCAGAATATCCGCATGGCACATTGATTATCTTCCGTACAGAGAACGATGCAAAAGGTGCAAGAAATCTGATTCGGAATTACGAAGGATATAGCGGTGATGTCGGCACAAACATCTGCGAGGTCTATGTTCCAAAGGAATATGTGAAGGACGGTGAAGCAGAATGACATACTTCAGAAACGCAAGAGAAAAGTACGATAGAAACTACAAGAACGAGCAGACAGAAAAACCGAATC
>Ga0326512_10001677_pt1 | contig 16784 bp, 22 predicted proteins | sample 1_2617_0518_D_FD_203652 | JGI IMG/M metagenome (GOLD analysis project Ga0326512, IMG submission 203652) | Bovine rumen microbial communities from UC Davis, California, United States - 1_2617_0518 | ecosystem: Host-associated > Mammals > Digestive system > Stomach > Rumen | place: USA... | reverse complement strand
CCCCCAAGCGAATTGAATAAGTACAGTAAATCAAAGATATCAGAGTGGTTAGATGAAGGGATAGAACAAGATGTTTTAGATTTGTTTGGTATAAAAATTAATAACAGAGACAATAGAATTGTATATCCTGTATACGATATAAATGGAAATCTTATAAATATAAAAGGTCGTACAAGATATAAAAACTATAAAGAACTAAGGATACCAAAATATATAAATTATTATCCTGTTGGAACTATGGATTATTTTCAAGGCTTGAATATCACACTCCCGTACATAAAGCAACAGAACGAAATTATAATATTTGAGTCTATAAAGTCCGTAATGAAGATATTTGGATGGGGTTATAAAAACAGTGCATCAGCAGAGAAGCATACTTTGACAGATGAACAACTTAAACTGTTGGTGAAACTTCGAGTAAATATCGTATTCGCATATGATTCAGATGTAAGCTATGCACAAGAAAAAGTTAAAATGAATATAGACGTTCTAAAACGCTTAACAAATGTATATGTAATATATGATGATAAAGGATTGCTTGGCGGTAAAGTGGCTAAAAACGCACCAGCAGATTTAACTAAGGGAATATGGGAAGAATTGTATTTCAGTAAAACAAAGGTAACATAATGAATGATTATAAAGAAAATTTAGATAATATGCGTTGGTCGTATTCAAGAGTTACTTGTTACGATCATTGCCCATATAGTTTCTACTTAAAATATATTGTCGATGATGATTCTCAATATCTTGCGGAAGGTAATTTCTATGCAGAAATTGGTAGTTATGTTCATTCAATCTTAGAAAAGATATTTAATGGCGAATTAACCATTGATGATGCACCGCAATACTATATGAAACATTATGAAGATAATGTGTTTTACACAACAAGGCAGAGTGCTATGGATAAGGCATATGAATCTTGCGCTGATTATTTTGCATCCGTAGATTTTGAATGGTTGAAAGATTTTGAAATACTTGGTGTAGAAAAAGAAATTAATATAAGTATAAACGGTTATCGTTTCATAGGATATATCGATTTACTTTTAAGACATAATGAAACTAAAGAGATATATGTAGTAGACCATAAAAGTTCTGCATATCCATTTAAAAAAGATGGCAAATCTGTTCTTAAAAAATCAGAAAATGATTTTAAAAAATATCGTAGACAGATGTATTTGTACTGTAAGGCGATTCATGATGAATACGGCGAGTACCCAAAATGGATAGTGTGGAATCACTTTAAAGACCAGAAAATTGCAAAGATACCTTTTATTGAAGAAGAATACTATGAAGCGTTGCAATGGTTTATAGAAACTATAAGCAGAATAGAATCCGATACTAATTTTGAAGCTAACGTGGAATTTTTCTACTGTACGCAGCTTTGTGAATTTCGTTCAAACTGTGAATATATAAATCAGGAAGAATAAATGAGATATAATAATTATCATAAACATGACCATAAAGGTAATCCGTGGAGTCTCGATGTGATAGTTAAAGAAGAAGACTATTGCAAAAGAGCAGTTGAGTTAGGTCATACAACTGTTTTTACTACAAATCATGGCGTTCAAGGCGATATCTTTACATGGCTTGACTGTTCTAAGAGATATGGATTAAAAATGATTTATGGAACAGAAGCATATTATGTTCATAATCGTTTTGCAGATGCAGAAGGCAACAGAGATAGAAGCAATAAACATATTATTATTATAGCAAGGAATAATAATGGTGTAATGCAGCTAAACGATATAATGTCAGAAGCGCATGATACAGGGTTTTACTACAGACCAAGAATAGATGATGAATTATTGTTTTCTTTAAATCCTAATGATTTTATAGTTACATCTGCATGTGTAGCCGGAATATGGCAAGATAGAGAATTGCTATTAGCATTAAATCGACATTTTGGAAAACATTTCTTTATTGAGATGCAAGCACATAATACTGATTTTCAAAAACGTGTAAATAATGAAATGTTTGAATTTAGTAAGATTTCTGGCATCCATATGATTCATGCGAATGATAGTCATTATATTTTGCCTGAAGATGGGATATACAGAGAAATCTTCTTAAAAGGAAAAGATAGACATTATCCAGAAGAAGATGGGATGATATTGGATTATCCAGATAGCGATACTATTATTAAACGATACATAAAACAAGGAATATTTGATCGAAAAAAAGCCGAAGAACTCTTATACAATACATTAGTATTTGATGATTGTTCTGAAATTACATTAATTAATGACGATATTAAACTTCCTTCTGTTTCACAAAATCCAATAGCGGAATTAAAAGACATAATAAATCAAAAATGGATAGAAGAAAGAAAAAACATTCTAAGGAGCGAATGGGGAAAATATCTTGAAGCTATTCGATATGAAGTAGAAATTGTTGAAAAAACAAATATGGCAAACTATTTCTTAATTGATTACAATGTTGTTAAAAATGGTCAAGAGAAATATGGCGGTAAACTCACAAACACTGGGAGAGGATCAGCACCAAGTTTTTACATAACAAAAATGCTTGGACTTACTGATATTGATAGAGTGAATGCACCTATTACTTTATTTCCAACAAGATTTATGTCTGTCGAAAGAATTTTAGGAACTCGTTCGTTACCTGATATTGATTTAAACACAGCAGATAGAATACCTTTTATCAAAGCAACAGAAGATTTGCTTGGCGCAGAAAATTGCGCATGGATGATTGCTTGGAAACCTTTACAAGATTCATCTGCTTTTAGGGTATATTGTAAAGGTATAGGTAAAAATATATCAGAGTATGATGATGTTGCCAAAGATTTAGATGCTTATCGAGATAGCCCAAAATGGAAGAAGTTAATTGAAGATAGTAAGAGATTCGTAGGTGTAGTAGAAAGCATATCAGAATCCCCATGCTCTATGGTTTTATATGATAAACCAGTTAGAAGAGAACTTGGGTTAATTCATACGAAAGAAAAGATGTGCTGCTTACTTGATGGCTATAACTGTGATAAGTACAAATATCTAAAAAATGATTATTTATCTGTTACTGTTTGGGCGATTATAAAAGATACTTGTGAACTTGCGAAAATAAAAATTCCTACCATAAGAGAATTAGATAGTCTTCTTGATGATAAAACATTCAAGATATACGAAGAAGGATTGACTTGTACTATAAATCAAGCTGATAGTGATTTCGCAACTGACATTGTGAAAAAATATAAACCTAAAAGTGTATCTGAAATGTCTGCGTTTGTCGCAATCATACGTCCGGGGTGTGCAAGTTTACTGGATGATTTCATTAATAGAAAACCGTACACTACAGGTGTTGACGAACTTGATAACATTCTTGTTGAAGGAAAACATAGGATGATTTATCAAGAATTAATCATGAAGTACCTGATTTGGCTTGGAATTGAGGAAACTGGATCATATGACATAATTAAGAAAATTGCAAAGAAAAAATTCAAAGAAGCTGAATTAGCGGAATTAAAAGAAAAGCTGATAGATGGATGGCGAGAACGTGTAGGAACTGATAAAGGTTTCATAGAAACGTGGACAGTAGTTGAACAAGCAGCGCGATACTCATTTAATGCTTCTCATTCTTTATCATACGCTTATGATAGTCTATATGGTGCATATCTTAAATCGCATTACCCTCTTGAATACTATACAACGGTTTTCAATTATTATTCAGACGATGAGAAAAGAACGCTTAAATTAACTAATGAATTAAAGTATTTTGGAATTACATTAAAACCTATTAAGTTTAGACATTCTGTTTCTAATTATAGTTTTGATAAAGACACCAATGAAATATTCAAAGGTATAGCATCTATCAAATACATGAGCGCACAAATAGCAGATGAATTATATAGATTAAGAGATAACAAATATAATTCGTTTATAGAACTACTATATGATATTAAAGAAAAGACAACCATAAATGCAAGACAGTTAAAAATACTTATTGAGTTGGATTTTTTTGATGAGTTTGGTGACGCAAATTCTTTAATGAAAGATTGTGAAATATTTGATATATTCAACGGCAGATCGCAAATACGAAAAGATACTATTACAACATACGGCATCGATGAAAATATGATTAAGCAATGCGCCGGAAAAGAATCACCAAAGATGTACACACATCTTGATAGTAGAAAGTTACTACTCCTTATATCTGGTAAATTACCTTATAATAAAAGAACTTTATCAGATAAGATAAAAGCACAGATTGAATATCTTGGATATGTAGATATTATTGGTGATGAGTATTCTGGATTGGCTTGTGTAGTATATGTTGATACTAAATATGCGCCAAAGTTAAAGATGTATTCCTTGAAAAATGGAACTACTCTTGATTGCAAGATAGATAAAAAAACATTTAACAAGAATAAACTGATAGAAGGAGATATCGTTATGATAAATGGTACTCGATACAAACCAAAGATGAAAAGAAATAATGATGGTGCATTTATTCCAGTAGAGGGTAGTAACGAATTGTGGATCGTGAATTATAAAAAAATTAACATATAAGTAGGTATATAGTAGAATTAATAGATAAATCAAAATAATAATTGACTATATTAGTATAAGATGTTATAATAATTATGTGGTAATTCGTGCGAATTGCCACATTGATAATGAGTAATAGATAATACAAAATAATTAAGGAGGGAAGATGAAAGTCAAAATTCTCAATGAAGAAGTATTAAAAAATCTATACAAAAATCATGGCGTATTTGCATGTACTTGTTATAACACACCTGAAAAATATGCAGAACGTGTAGGAAAGTCTTGTGAAAAAGATGGACATATGAGTGGTAGCAGATGTGAATACATTAAGTTTAGAATTGACGATATCGATCGTGGAACGTCTGAACAATGCATGAGACATGAAATTGGAGTTTCTTTTCCTTTTGAGGACATGGATAATTACACATTTGATTCATATTCCGAGAAAGTAATTGATGTAAGTCCAGACCAGATCATCAAGAATCTTGCAAGTTTCAGATATATCAATAAAGAAGGTTTTACATATACAACACCACAAGAAATTCAAATGTGTCATACAGCCGATGTTATTTATAAAAAAGCAATGAGTGACATTGAAAATGCACGTAAACAAATCAAAAAAGCATTAGAGGAATTTGGCGTAAAAGAGAAAAGAGCAAATGAATGTGCTAATTTCGTTCTTCCGAGAGCAACAGAAACTTCTTTGACAATCGGGTTTACTCCAGAAGCATTGATTCATTTCATGCATAAAAGATTGTGTAATCGTGCGCAGCCTGAGATTAGAAAACTTGCGTTGCTTATAAAAGAAGCTGTTGGAAATGTAAACCCTGAATTTGCATCTGAATTAGTTCCTCATTGTCAACATCTTCTTTGGTGTCCAGAAGGAGAAAAAATGACATGTGGCGCATATCCTACTAAAGACAATCTAAAAAGTATCATGGAAAGGAGAAAAAGCAATGAATAATTACAATATCGTAATGTGTTATATGTATAACGGAAAAGTGCTTAATAATTCAAAAAGATATGCTTTTAAAGCATATGAAGAGATTACAAGTGACTTAATTCTTGTTGATACTTGTTGCGGTTTCCAAGTTGCGAAAGTAGTTGAAGTGTTATCTGTAGAAGAATACAAAGAACATTATAAAGCAGATGTTCAAAAAGAAATGGTTTGTAATATTAATATTTGCGCTTATACAGACCGTCAGTATAAAAAGAAGCGAATAAAAGAATTAAAGAAACAAATGGATAGTATGATAACACAATTTGCAGAAATTGAAAAATATCAGTATTTTGCAAATGCCAACAAGAATCCTGAGTTTAATGGACTTTTTGAAGAATATAAATCAATTACAAGTGGGAATTAAATATGATAGTAATTATAGGAGAAAGCGCAAGCGGTAAAAGCACTGTTGCTGATTTTTTAGAAAAACAGTATCAGTATAAAAAGATAATTACATATACAACAAGACCAAAAAGAGAATATGAGAAAGATGGAGTTGATTATTATTTTCTAACGGATAGTCAATTTAACGAGTTAAATGACAGAGACTTCTTTGCAGAAACAGCAATCTATAATAATTGGAAATATGGGAGTGCAAAAAAGGACTATTTACGGAATAACTCAATCGCCGTTCTGACACCAAAAGGGTTAAGACAAATTAGACAAAATGGCTTAAAAAATATTTATTCTGTATATCTTACTGTTCCAAGAAGAGACAGATTAATAGCTTGTCTTAATCGTGGCGATGATATAGAAGAGGCATATCGGAGAAGTCTTTCTGATGTTGGTCAATTTGATGGCGTAGACAGAGAAGTGGATTATGTTTTAAATAATCCGGCATATATATATCATCCATCAAAGGTAGCGGAAATGATAATGGAGAATAAAGTTAATGAAGGAAATTAAAATCTACACTTGCGGTAAAATGAGCGGAATTTCTTTCGATGCGCAAATGGGTTGGCGCAGATTTTTACAGGAAGAAGTTGAAAAAAGATATGATGGGCTTAACAAAATTACATTTATACATCCACCTTTATTCTACAATTATGAAAATAAACTGCATAAATCAGAAAGAGAAATTCTTGATTGGGAAATGAAACAAGTGCATGATTGCGACATTGTTGTTGTCGATTTACATGATATAGAAACAACTGTCGGCAGTCATATGGAATTAGGAGAAATACAAGGCATCAATCGTTTTGGCGATAAGTACATATTTATTATTGGCATAGGATCAGAACACAGACTCCACCCTTGGATTAAAGAATCATGCCATAGAATAGAATTTGATTATTATGATGCAGCAAAATATATCGTTGAATATCTACTTATTTAAAGGAGATTTATATGGAAGTAATTTTTTATAGTACAAATTGTCCACGATGCAACGTGCTGAAAAAGAAATTATCATCTTCAGGCATCGAGTATACATTAGTTACTGACATAAACGAAATGAAAAAAAAAGGATTTATGTCTGCCCCCATGTTAGAAGTTGATGGCGAGATAATGGATTTTAAGAAAGCTGTTGAATGGGTGAAAGGTGTAGGAGATAAATAATGCATGAAGATTGATATTAGACTAATTAAAAATTTTGTATCTCAATATAACAAACTTCAATCGGAGTTTGGAACAGAAATAGCGAGTCTTAATGGTTTTGATGATAACCAGTTAAGCTATACTGATTTCATTGATAATTTTGTTGATAAGGACGTTGTAGCAGATTCGAGCATTGACGGTAACTCAAATGTAAGTCATAAGGATATTGTTACTCTTGAAAGAGAAATGCCGAAACCACATTCAAAACTTCTCGCATTTAACAAAATCTATTATGAGATTTCAAAGAAGTTTGGATTTAAAGTCGCAAATGACTGGCTTAGATTTGAATGGATGGGATTGTTATATATGCATGATGCACCTTCAAGTACATTTAGATCATATTGCTTTGCATATGATTTAAAGGACTTGGCAGAAAAAGGACTTTATTTCATTGAAGGTCAAAATCCTGAACCAGCGAAACATCTTACTACATTTGTTGATTTCGTGAAAGAGTATGTAAGTTTTGCATGTAATCGTACAAGTGGCGCAGTAGGACTTCCTAATATAATTCCTTATATGTTTTATTTTTGGAAGAAAGATGTAGACAATGATTATCTTGGAATTAAAACGACACACAATGAAGAATACTATGCTCGTCAAAATTTCCAGAGATTCATATATGCCGTTAATCAACCATATGTAAGAGATGGTTCACAAAGCGCATTTACAAACACATCTGTATACGATCATGAGTATTTTGAAGCGTTGTTTGGTGGATCAGAATTTCCAGATGGTTCATTTATGATTGACTATGAGGAAGAGATTATTCTGTTCCAAAAATGGTATATGGATGTGATGGCAGAAATCAGACACACAAATATGTTTACATTCCCTGTTAGTACAATTTCATTGTTAAGACAAAATAAAAAGTTTGTCGATGAAGATTTTGCTATATGGGCGGTTAAACATAATATGCAATGGTCTGATAGTAATTTATTTGTTGACAGTACAGTAAATTCACTTAGTAATTGTTGTAGGCTTAAAAGCAATATTGAAGAACTTGGATATTTTAATTCGATTGGTGGCACAGCACTAAAAGTTGGTTCTGTTAAAGTAAATACAATCAATCTTGCAAGGATAGCTTTAGATTCTAAGAACGAAGATGAATATTTAGAAAATCTCAAATATAGAGTTTATGTTTGTCTTTGTGCGCTTGATGCAGTAAGACATATTATAAAAAGGAATGTTGAAAAAGATATACTTCCAAATTTCACATATGGCTTAATTGATTTTGAGCATTTGTACAATACTATAGGCTTTATCGGCATTTATGAAACAATGAAAAAGTTTGGTTATGTTACCGTAGATGAATTTGGAAATACTTTTTATACAGAAAAGGCATCAGAGTTTGGAAGAAAGATATTTGAAGTTATGAGAAGCGAAGCGGATTCGTTTATCAAAGAACATAATTGTGATTATCAAATTAATACAGAACAAATACCGGGGGAAAGCGCAGCAGCAAAATTAATGAAGAAAGATAAATTCTTCTATCCTAAAGCTAAAATTTATGATCTTCCTCTTTACGGTAATCAGTTCGTTCCGCTCGGCATTCAAACTACACTTCAAGAGCGCATAAGAATACAAGCAATGTTTGATGGCTATTGTAACGGTGGATCAATACTTCATGCTAACATTGACGCACCTTTTGATAGTTTTGAAAAAGCATGGAAAATGACAGAGTACATTGCCGATCAAGGTGTTACATATTTCGCATTTAATACGAAAATTCAGGCTTGCGAAGAAAACCATGCATTTTATGGCAGTGTTTGTCCGAAATGTGGAAAGCCTGTCAATACAGAATTTACAAGAATTGTAGGCTTTTATACACCAATTAAAACTTGGTCAACAGAAAGAACCAATGAATATAAAATGCGTAAATGGGAAAGAATTAATCAAACAACAGAGGAAATTTAATGAGCGAAACTATAACGCAAATATCTGAGTATGTTGTAGTAAAAGGAATAGTGGATGAGGACTTTGTGAATTACAAAGTTCCATCCATGACCATCATGTTTCCAAAATGTACATTTAAGTGTGAAGTAGATGGTAGTAATTACTGTCATAATTCTTCGCTCGTAAAGGAACAAGATATAAAAATATCTGTTAGTGATTTGTATAATAGGTACTCACATAATCCAATATCAGAATCCGTTGTTTGTCAAGGACTTGAACCTTTTGATTCTTGGCGTGAATTAAATGGTTTGCTATTTCATTTTAGAATACATGAATCATGCCTTGATACATTCGTTATATATACTGGCTATACGGAAGAAGAAATTGCTGACAAGATTATATACATACAAAGAATGTATAGCAATGTGATTGTGAAATTCGGGAGATTCATTCCAAATCAAGAAAGCCACTTAGATGAAATTCTTGGTGTTGCGCTTACATCCGATAATCAGTATGCAAAGAAAATCTCATAATGTATAGGGAATGTTTATGGAAAACGAAAATGTGTTAAAAAAATGTCCTTTTTGTGGTGGAAATGCGAAGGTTATTATGGATAGCAGATTTGATAACAAATCGTATAATTTCCCAAAATGGTTTATCAAATGCCAACAATGCGGAATACAAACTGAAACAGCAAAAATTGAGTATGTCGTTAAAAGATGGAATAGCAGGATTAAAACTGATTTTGAGATGAAGATGGAAGATGATGGTAAATAAGGAGTTGTCTAATGCGTTTTAAAATATCTGATGATAAGAAACTTGTAAAAGGTATTAGAGATAAAATTAAAGAAAATGGCGGTTATTGCCCTTGCAAAATTGAAAAGAATGAAGACACAAAATGTATATGTAAAGAATTTCTAACACAAGATAAATTAGGCGCATGTCATTGCGGTTTATATATTAAAACAGAGTGAGGTTATAAATGGATCGAATAGCAAAGTTTGAAAAAGTATCGTTCGATGAATATAAAAATTCTGTACTAAGTCTTATTGATAACAGGGTGTCAATAGGATCAGAATTGGATTTGATGATTAAATCAATTTATGACGGAATTAAAATTCCGAAACGTGCAACCGTTGGAAGTGCAGGATATGATTTCTTTGCACCATTAGACATTGAAATAAAAAGCGGAGAAACTATTAAAATTCCAACAGGGATACGTGCAAAAATTAATGATGGATGGGTATTACAGTGTTATCCCCGTTCTGGTCTTGGTTTTAAATATCGTATGCAATTAGACAATACAGTTGGAATCATAGATAGTGATTATTACAACAGTGACAATGAAGGACATATTTTTGCTAAGTTCACTAATGATAGTAGAGAGGGTAAAACAATAAGTATTAAAAAGGGACAAGGATATATGCAAGGTGTCTTTGTACCGTATGGAATAACCACCGATGATGATGCAGACGGAATAAGAAACGGTGGTTTAGGCAGTACGACAAAATCATGAGAAGAGCCTTAGAAAATATATATAAAAGAATAGAAGTATGCCAAATTGGTGAACAAACAGAATGGAAAGAAGGATTTGTCGAAGGATTAAAAGAAGCAGTTAAGTATATTCAAGATGGAATAGTTGATTTAACTGTTTCTGGCAATAATTACTATGTTATATGTTATCAAGATGGTGATAAACATTTTCCGTATGTTGAAGAAATGAGATTGTATTTCATAAAAAGAAATGATCCCAAAAGAGGAGATCATTATTATTTTAGCAAAAATACAGACCCTTATTACAGAGGAAAACCAGATTTGATTCTGACAAAAAAAGGTATCCAGAAAAGAGTATTCTTTTTAAAAGAAGATGCTGAGAATGCGATATGATAAAATTCCAAGGGCAATCATATTTACTATATAAGTCACAATAAAAGATAATAATGATCTATAAATAATACACAATAATAATTGAAATAACAATTAACATATGATTGCTCTTGTTAATATACATTTATTTGAGGTTTTTAGATATGGAAGATATAGTTACACAAGCAGAGCCGGACACATTTGCGGTTGACGTATTAAGAAACAGGCTTGTTAAATCCTCCTTCGAGACTATAGAATACTATACAGTGATGGATGCCTGTGTGAGAAATAAAGATAGTAAGCCATATAACAGCAGCCCTATTCTACCGAAAGAACTGATAGCCCCAAGTTGTTAAAGTGTCTTATTGTTTATAATGTTAAGTTATACAAAACAATCAATAGGGAGTTGACTATTGTTGAAAAATAAATCAGCAACGCAAACAGAATATATTATGCTTAAAATTATGGAAGTGTTATGTAGGCAAGGAAAGATATCAAAAAAAACATTTTGTAGTATCTTGAAAGACTATAAAGATAAAATTGATTATTCTGATTTCTCATGTTATAATGATAGCAACAAACGGAATAATGTGATAGCATAAGGTGTAATATGAGAACGGATGACAGCAAGAAAAGGAATATTGTAATTTATGCAAGAGTCTCGACAGAACACGAGGCTCAAATTTATGCTTTGGATAATCAAATGGATTGGTATGATATAATTCTTCAATCACATCCAAATTGGAATATTGTTGCTAAATATATTGACCGAGGAATAACGGGAACATCTGCAACGAAAAGACCGCAATTTATGAAAATGATTGAAGAGTCAACAGATGGTACATTTGATTTAATTATTACAAGAGAAGTTTCACGTTTTGCAAGAAACACGGTAGATACTTTACAATACACAAGGCAATTAAAAAAAGTAGGTGTTGAGGTTTTTTTTGTTGAAGATAATATTTGGACGTTTGATCCTGATGGCGAACTACGTTTAACTATTATGGCTACGCTTGCACAAGATGAAAGTAGAAAAACATCTATTCGTGTTAAAGCCGGACAAAGAGCAAGTATGGAAAAAGGCGTGTTTTTCCAGAACGGCAGCATACTTGGATATGATAAAGCCGGAAATGATATGGTAATCAATGAGGAACAAGCCGAAACTGTACGGATGATATATAGACTATATAACTCTGGTATGGGAATTAGAAAAATCCAGTTTGAGTTAGAAAAAGCAAAAAGAAAAACAGCAATGGGTAAATATAACTGGTCTTGTTCGGTGATAAGTAGAATTTTGAAAAATAAGTTTTATGCAGGATATATCATTTGGTATAAACAATATGTGCCTGATTATCTTGAACAAAAGAAAGTAAATAATCACGGACAGAAAGAACAGTTTGAAACAGTAGGAACACATGAACCTATTGTATCTCTCGAAGAGTGGGAGATGGCGCAGAAAAGATTAGCAAGTTCAAGAGTAGAAAATGGCGGTCAATCGAATGTCAAACAAGGCGTAGACATATGGTGTAGAAAATTAAAATGTATTTGTGGTCATTCTTTCAATAGAAGACAGTGGCATAAAGACAGTAACAATGGAAAGAAGTATTACGGTTATCAGTGTTATAGTAGCGTACAAACAGGAACGGTAAAGACAAGACTAAATAAAGGACTTCCGATAGAAGGCATTTGCACAACTCCAACAGTTTCAGGATGGAAACTTGAAGCTATGGCAACTATGATTTTTAAAAACTTAGTTGTTAATAAAGATGGCATTGTTGAACTTGCTGTTAATGAACTTAATAAACATCTTAAATGTGATGAGGAACATAAAGATGTAATACTTAGTTTAAGGAACAATCTTGACAAGTATAACAAGAAATTAGATAATTTGATTGAGATGAGGATGGATGGTGAAATATCCAAACAGATATTTGCTGAGAAAAAACATGCAATAGAATTAGAAATAGCAAACATTGAAAGTCAGATAAGTGAAATAGATAATACGGATGAAGATACATTAAGTATATCAGATCGTATTGATTTATTAAAAACATGCATAGAAGAATTACTTGACTATGACATAGAAGATAAAGTACCAGACTTTATTATAGACTCGATGGTAGAGTGCATAATAGTTGATGATACAACTTTTAAGTGGAAGTTAAGATATATTCCAGATCAAATAACTACTACGATTAATGGAACACGAAAGAATCACGAAATCCATCTGATTCAGCCTAATAATTCTCCGTATTTTGCTAATGGCAACACAGGCAGCAATACGCAAAGCGCGGTAAACAGTATTAAGATTGCAGATATTTTGTTCACCAAAGAACTTGCCATGAAGTACATGAATAAACGACCACAAGACAGGATTCATAGGTGGCAGAATCTATCGGTACAGATTTATATTTAAAAAAGGAAAGGGTATAAGATTCTTATTTCTTATACCCTTCCAATTATTCACAACGAATACTGAACATTGCTGTTCCTGTATACTGTCCGGCTTGTTTCCCTGTTGTATCTGATACATATGTTGAGAATGATTTACTAATACCATTATCTCCATAACCAAATGAAACAAGATTCATATTTGTAGGCTCTAAATTATTTCCATCATGATTTAAGAAATAGACATCTAATGATTCTGATAAATTGTTTTCGTTGTAAATAGTAATGTAAGTATTTGGATCGCCAATTAAATCTACATATACTGTTTTTGTCGGTGATATATTAATATCAACTGCGGTAACAGGACACTCATCGCCAACAACAATGTTTGATGGTATTTGTATATAGAAATAATCGTCACAGTAATATGATACATTCGCAGAAACAATTTCTTCACTTGCATATACAGGAGTTGCTAAAACAACAACCAATGATAAGAACGCACAAATTATTTTTTTAATATCAAAATTCATTTCTTTACCTCACATATAATGTTACATTCATTGCAGCACCATTTAATTTTGAATCGTCATTCATAGAATAACAATTTATGTTAAAGGTGCAGTTTTCATAAATTCCATTTTTTAATGTTTTTAAAAACTCAACTTTTTTGATGACATATCTTGGCTCGATTCTTTTTACCTCGAACAACTTTGTGCCATCAGGAAGAAGAAATTCTATATCCATATAACAATTATTGTCTTTTGGATTGCAAAAAGTGAACTCTTGAGTAACTTCATCAGATTTCGCATGAAATTCAGAAAACCCTTGTATAGTTATTGGCTTTAATTGTATGTTTTCTCGACCTTCATCTGTCAATAAAATTCCACTTTTATTTGTTTCTTTTAAGTCAAGCAATATTATTGCTCCAAGACATATTATGGCGGTCAATAGAACAACGATAATTGCAATCATTACTTTCTTTATTCTCTGTTCTTCATTCATTTCATTTGTCCTTTAAAAATTGAAAGACTTCTAATTAATGCGTTTATAGTTTCATCATCAAGAGTTCCAGTGATTGCCGTTTCTTCAGTTTCTTTATCTGTCATAGAAATAGATAATGTACTTACCGCTTCAGCGTCATCACCAGTTGTTTCTTGATATAAAATCAATGTTACGCTCGGAAGTAGATCAAAAGTAATTTTATCTACATAAGTGTTTTCTTTTGAAAAATCACTATATTCTACCAATACATTAGACATTATTATTCCTCCTTGGGATCACATTTCCTTCCACCCCGCAGGATAAGCGTCAGGCGACCACACATTATTATCAATTAGCGACTCATAAGTCTTGCCGTTGAACGTGACCTTATCGCCTTTCATATACGGATTGGTGCTGTCAGGCTGTTCCCACTCAGGGATAACATCTGGATTTGGAATCAGGACTTTTGCCCACAGAGATGAGGCATCCACCGGAATCCAATCAACCTGTGCGTCATGTGCCTGTAAGCATTTGTAAAGTGTGCCATTGTATTGCACTTTGGTGCCGACTGCGTATGATTCGCCAGCTTGCCATTTCGGAAACAGTTCAGAATTTGCGACCGCTTCTGTATCCGTCAGGTTGTCAGCCAATTGTTCGATAACCTTGCGCAGTTGTACTGCTTTCTCAATAATATTACTCATCTTGTACCCCCATCAAAATGCGACCGACCTGTGCGTACTCTTCAGTCGAGATATTTTCTTTTGGAATATCGTCACCTTCCTCATAGGTATGTGGCGTATCCTCAATATCTATTGCATCTTCGTAAATGTCACCTGTATCTGTCTGGATGAGATATTTGTTGGCGTCACTATAGGTTCTATACAGTTTGACGCCATCTGTTCTTGTGCGGAAATATTCTCTAACTATCATTTGTGTCTCCTTTCTAAGCGGTTCCATTCCGCTTTTTGTGAACGATTCCATTTCGCTTTATAATTCTTTATTGGATATCCATATGCGTTTACTTTTCCTGTTGGCGTAACTTCAATCAGGTCTGAGTTTTCAAATCTATTGAGTTCATCCTCTGTTCTGTGCAATAAGCCATCTAAAAAATCCGCATCTGGAGTTTTGTAAAAATCTAATTTTACCACATTTGATTCTGGAACGTTGAATTCTTTTTTTTTGTCATGCTTTAATCTTTTCGCCGTTTTTCAGATAATAGATATCACCAAACCGCACACAATATCGTCTATTTTTGGTAGCAATAGATACAAATCCTTTTTCGAACAGGTATTTAAAATACGAATCAGAATTTGCTAGACGGTATTCAAATTCCTCATCATCCGTCATTCCGCTAGGTTGTTCCTGAGACACTTTGTTGAATGATAAATTATCGTAATCTTTGAAAAGTGCGGCGTTTGCATTTGTGATGAGTTCCCAATCTGGTTCGTATTTCGTTTTGACCGTATTCTCTTGTTGTAGCGGTTTGTAAAAATAATATCTGTAATCCTTCTTCAAATAATCTTTGGATGTTATGAAACTCATATATTCACCTCACAAAACGGAATCGGGGACAAATCGTCCCCTGATTCCTTAAATTATTGGATTAGGTGCAGAAGCCGAGGACGACTCCACTCGCGTAGCGCGCGCTGACGTAGCTGGCGCCACCGTTGCTATACACGCCACGGAAGTTAGTCCCACTGCTAGCGGAACGGAGCCACCAGTAGTTCGCGGAGCCGTTTAAGCCGTATTTCTTAATGCGAGATGTAGCATCTGTGAATACTCCAGTATATAATGTACCGCTGTTTTCGTATGAAGTTGTTCCGAAAATTTCATATTCAGATGGAATCCAAACGGTATCAGATATTGTGAGCCTGCTACTTGTTTTTGCATCGTAATAATTTTTCGTTACAGCAACAATTCGATTTCTTATAGTGGAGTCGATCATCGGATAGATGGTTTCTCTCAGCCATGCACGCATATTAGAAGATGCCCAACCACCTGTTGTATCACCAGTTGGATTCATGTTATGTGTGTCCAAAATACTCTTGCACACCCAAGATATCTTCGAAGTATCTTCATCAAACGCTACGATCTGCATCGGCATCGGCGTGCCATTAAGGTACATGTACTTGATATCTCCAAGTGAATAAACCGTCTTGTAAGTCCCATTATCCTCATTCGCAAAAATCGTACTCCACGAATCTGAAATAGTCTCATCCTGCAACGCCTTTGGATACTCCGAAATATCAACAATCTGACTTGCGTAATTTGACCAGTTGCTTGCCGTCTTATACGTTGCAACTAAATCCGTGGGGACATATATCCATCCGATTCCTGCGGCAATCGCTGTGCCAGTCAGCGCATTAGTTGTCAGCGTACACATTGTCGTGCTTCTGAGAATCAAGTGACAAAGTGAATTCGCACCATTGAATCTGTTGCTTGAAAGATTGACAGTCTTGTGTTGGTCAACAACTCCTGTGCGATATCCCTGACACAGATATGTGCCGAGCGATGTTGCATCAGGGATGACAAGCGTGCCGATACCTGTACCGCTAAAT
>Ga0326512_10001675_pt1 | contig 16804 bp, 13 predicted proteins | sample 1_2617_0518_D_FD_203652 | JGI IMG/M metagenome (GOLD analysis project Ga0326512, IMG submission 203652) | Bovine rumen microbial communities from UC Davis, California, United States - 1_2617_0518 | ecosystem: Host-associated > Mammals > Digestive system > Stomach > Rumen | place: USA... | reverse complement strand
CCTATCAAGAACGAATAAACGCACATGGCGGTACAAAACGCGGCGCGGCATTGCAACGCGAAATACGAAGGATTAATAACAGACTGCCGGATAACCTATCTTATCATACCGTAACGGTAGATGACGTAGAGCAGAACGTGGCGGTTATAAACTCAGACAATCTTAATGAAAAGTCTATCATCTCTATGCCTGGTGAAGACCTTGTTAATGGCGGACTTGTTCATTGGATGGATAACTATTGGCTGATTACAGAGAGAGATGCAAATATGACGGTTTACACCAAGTGCAAAATGATTCAATGCAATCATCTTCTGAAGTGGGTGTCGGAAGACGGCGTTATTCATGAGCAGTGGTGTGTTGTTGAAGACGGTACGAAATTAAAGCGCACATACGGCGTGCGCAATAGTTTGGCGTATTGGAAACGATACGTAAAAACTACTCCCCTAATTGCTGGAAACCCCTTAGAGCTCTACAAACTACAACGTAGCATTGAAATGTGCAGGCGTGAATGTTGGAAAATTGTAGAGATTGGGCAATCAGCAGCGAAGCTCCGAACAGGAGAACGTTCAACGACTAACTCGATAGCGAGAGTAGGGACAAGCGTTCTGAAACGGGGAGCCCTAAACCACCTTATGGCGGCATGGTGAAGATATAGTCTGTGCTCTGCGGAAACGTAGAGGAGTGCGTTATGCACCGAACAGGAATAGCAAACCTGATTGAACACAACAGATTTAACCGGTGAGTTTGAAAATCGCGACTTTATCGCAACTCGCGGTGATTCGCGTATCGCTGTGACAATAGCGAGAAACAGCCAAACTATCAACTTAAACCGTAAAAACAGATTCTTGATTGACGACCCTGAGACAAAGCATAAGCTAGCCTATACCCTGTCAAAGCCCTTAAAGCTTGGCGGGGTTTTTAACAATCAAGGTGTTTATAAATTCGTATTACAAGAAGTAAGCGCTACCGATGATGACAATCATGAATTAGGCATCGCCGACTATTATAAGTATTTCCCAAGGGTTGAATATAACCCAGATACTTCCGACGGTGATACTGATTCTGGTCAGAAAAAGAGGTGGTTATAAATGCAGCTTGAAGAGTTATACGACTATAAAAATCAGCTAATGGAAGACTTGCTGACAACCGATTCTATTGTAGAACTATTGGTAGATGAAGACTATCCTGTTGAGGACGTGTCAGAGTTGGCGTACAAGAACGTGTTCCCCTGTGAATACGTAGCTGACACTATCGAAGACGGTAGAACGATTATCTGCTTTGATGTAGATGTCCAGAAGTCTGTAAACAAAACATTCCTTTTGCCCACGCTTTATGTGTGGGTTTTTGCACATAGGAGCAAATTACGTCTGCCCGATGGTGGCGGTGTCAGAACTGATAAGATTTGCTCTGAAATTTGTAAGAAGATTAACGGAAGTTTCAAGTATGGCTTAGGAGAACTTGAACTGTACTCAGTGCGGAGATTCGCTCCGTTGTCTGACTACCTTGGCAAGTGTATGACATTCTATGCCAGAGACTTTAATAAGGTTTTTGACCCTAAGAAAGAAATTCCTGCTAATCGGAAGAGAGGCTAGTGCCTACTCTTAATTTACTTTATCAACGTCAGATTAAGATTAACGATGATATACAAGTTATCATCCCAACTGTCGGTGAAGTTATCGACGACGAAGATTCTTACTACGGTCTGGTTTCATTGCTTACGGCTATGCCAATCGACTTGATTGTTCAGCTTGATGACGCAGGCATAGACTTCACACAAATCAATGATTACGAACTATTCCTACTGTTGTTTCCTGGAATCAAATCACAGGACACGCATCTTGTTTTTGGAGACCTCAACTTATCTGAGTTTGAGCTAGCTACAAACAATCAGAACGACACCGTTGTGCTTTGGAATCAAAAGACGAACGTAGTAATTGACCGCGCTATTCACGGTCAGATTACATATGCCTTGCGTAAAATTCACCACCTTGAAAAGAACTTGCGCAAACCTGTCAATGATGAAGTAAAAAAATATCTAATCCAAAGAGCAAGAGATAAGCAACGTCGGCGCAAGAACCGCGTTAGCGAATCACAGCTCGAATCTTTAATAATCGCAATGGTCAACGCTGAACAATACAAATACGATTTTGAAGGGACAAGAGAACTTTCTATTTATCAATTTAACGAAAGCGTTAGACAGATAATCAAAAAGGTCGATTATGACAACAAAATGTTCGGTGTATACACAGGTAACATCGATTCTAAACATTTAAGCCAAGATGATTTGAATTGGCTAACTCATTAATTAAAATAGGAGGAAAGCGTATATGAATATCAATGATATTACTATTACTAGTATCGAAACCATTACTGCATTTGATGTTGCTACTGGTAGCTTCAAATTCGTTATGGACGAGCTTCAGAGCGCTACAATCGCTCAGTCTCAGGAATCCACCGAGATTACTGGTAAGGGCGGTCGCAAGCTTTCTACTCTGAAGAAGAATAAGTCTGTAACCATCAGCGGTACTAATGGTCTTATCTCTGGCGGTCTGCTTGAGCTTCAGACTGGTGGCACATTCGAAAACAAAGCGACCAAAGTTCTTTGGACGGACAACCTTACCGTTACTAAGACCGAAGGCGAAAACGCTACCACTTCTGAAGTTGCGACTACCTATACCGCTGTTGGTACTGCTGGCGCAGAGATTGAGAATATCTACGTTAAGAACACCAACGGTACTCTTGGCAGTCAGCTTGTGCAGGCTGCGACTCTTGACGCTGGCAAGTTTACATACGACCCCAGCACCAAGAAGCTTACATTCAATCTTTCCGATGTTGCTGACGGTGCTGAAATCGTAGCGTACTACAAGAGAAATATCACCGCTGATGTTCTTGAGAACAAGAGTGACGTTTATTCCGGCAAGGCTACTCTCTTCATTGACGCTCTTGCGGAAGATAAGTGCAATAACATTTATCGCGTACAGTTCTACATTCCCAAGGCTGACTTCTCTGGTGAATTCTCCTTCGAGATGGGCGACAATCAGACTGTTCATTCCTTTGAGGCTCAGGCGCTTGTAGGTGCTTGTGGCATCGGCGGAACTATGTGGACTTACACCATTTTTGGTGCTGAAACTGCTGACGCTTAAGGAGTGAATTCTAATGGCAACTGCAACTAAGATTTGTAAGGTATGCGGTAAAGAGTACCCTTACTGTCATTCTCTTCGTCTCGACACAAATATCTTTCGTTGGCAAGATGTTGCATGTTCGCCAGAGCACGCAGCTACATACTTTGCCAACATCGAAGCATCTCGCTCTGGTGCAAAGGCAAAACCCGAGGAGCCACAGGAAGAACAAGACCAGACGGAAATTGAGTACGATAGTTTTGATGAGGACGAATCGGAAGACGATTTTGACGACGAATTTTTTGAAGACGACGAAGACGAAGATGACGAGTTTTTATACTAATTGAAAAGAGGCTACACCCGTTTGAGGTGTAGCCTTGTTTTCAGAATAATACGGCAGCAAATTGTTGCATTATTCTGAACTATTATTCTGAATCGGGAGGTGTGGCGTGAGCAAGACGATACAGTTAACTATCGACAATAGTGTGTTAGAGCGATACAACAAGTATTATTTTTCACTTCACCCGAAGGCGCACGTTCCGCCAATTAAACAACCGTACCATGAAAGCATTAATGCATGGATGGTTATGAGGCGTCCAGCTATGAACAACTTAAAGCAAAAATGGAAGGACTTTATAAAGTGGCTCGTAGAAGAGCAAGGTTATTCTAACCTACACATTGAAAGATGTGAAATAAGTCAGAACATTTTTTATTCGACGAACAGGCGCCATGACTGTGATAACACTACGCCCAAGGCGATTTTGGACGGACTAGTTGAAAGTGGGATGATTGTAGACGACGACTTTAACCACGTTACTAAAGTAATACTAATGTGCGGCGTCGATAAGCTTAATCCCAGGACTGAACTGTGTATAACAGTTCTTGATGAATAAAAGGAGGATTGCAATATGGCAACAACTACAACAAAGGCAAAAAAGGAAGTAAAGCCTAAGAAAGTTAAAGAGAAAAGAATTTCTATAAGTTCTTTTGAAAAGGCGGCGAAAGCCGCCTACGAACCCACAACTACGGTAAAGTGGGGAGATATTGAAATCGTGGTTACTCGCACATTGCCGCTGAGTAAGGTCATGCAGATTATAAGAGATACGGTTGAGCTTTGTTTTACGGATGATGGCGAGTATATGCCAGAGATTAAGGATTTCGCTATTAGAAAGTTTTTGCTTGAAGATTATGGAAACTTCAGACTTCCAGAGAATACTTCATTACAGTATGAACTTATTTACACTACCGACGCGTGTGAAGCCGTGCGTAACGAAATCAACGACCGTCAATTTATTGTTGTAATTGATTCGATTGAGAGACGTATCGCCCATCGCCTGTCTATTGACACAAGCAGAGTAAATCAGCAGATGGAATCCTTGTATGCGGAGTTTGCAAAGTTAGAGTCTGTCTTGTCAAGTACATTCGAAGGTATTGACGCCAATGCTATGGCTGGTCTGATTGATGCTGTGCAGAACGGCAAACTTGACGAGGAGAAACTTATAAAATCTTACTTTGATGAAAAGGACGCTCGTGGGTCAGAGGCAGAACAGCCTGACTTGAATTTGCTAGAAAAGAAGGAATAATATGGCTTTCATAGATGACTGGAGTTCATTAGAGAGCCAGATAAACAAATATCTTGAAACGCCAGACGGGAAGAAGAAATCGCAAGAGGTCGTAGATAAGATTATGCTTGGAGAGTTTTCGATGAAAACAAACGGCGCTACAGACAAAACACCTAGGCAAGCTGCGGATATGTTTATTAAGGTATTAGAAGATACTATTAAATCCGCTGGGTTAAGTTCCGGCGTCGAAGATGCAATTTCAAAAGGGATTGTGCGTTCAATTCCGTATAAAAATGGCAAAGGATACTCAATAAATATTTATTGGGAAGAAGACCTCAGCAGACCATCGTTATTAAACGGAGTACGTGGCGGTTCAGTTAACCAAGATAGACTTGTTGACCTCGCTGAATTATATGATACTGGCGTTGACCATACGATGAATCAAGTTTGGGGAATTTGGCACGGTAAAAAAGTTGGTAGCAAAACAAAGATAGAAGGAGCGCATTTTATGGAAGAAGCAAAGCGTTTATTTATGGACGGCTACGCAACTGAATATGGTGTTGAAGATATTACAATTAGGAGAGGATATTAATAGAAGGACTTGGCTTTGCGCCAGTCCTTTTCTTTATCAGTTAAAGGTGGTGAAATTAAATGGCTCATATTAGATTAGACATAGGTGCAGACCGCTCAGCAAGCTTAAAGACAATGAGAGAAGACTTATCGGCAATCGTTGATGCGCTTAATAAAGAGCCGAAACTAAAACAAATTAAGCTAGGCTTTGATATGGCTGGCGTTAGCAAGGACGTTAATACTCTAAAAACTAAGATTAATGAGCTGCGTAAGGACGCCGCCGAAATCAAATTTAGTGACCAAATATCCACTTCATTAAGCGGGATTACTACTAACTTAAAGACACTAACGGACAGTGTGTCTGGTGTGTCTGGATTGAGGGATGCGTTGCAATCTCTTAGTGAAGCAATGCGCAGTTTCCAGGGAATCAATCTAAACCTTGGTTTGTCTGGAAACTCAATAAATAGAAACGCCGCATATGGTAACGCCGCTCGTTCTGCAATAGTAGAACTAGAGCGTCAAATCACAGCTATTGAGCAGGCATATGCAAGATTCTACAATATGACAGATGCAAGAAGTGCTGCATTCCGTGGAGCAACATCTGTATTTGGAATAAACACAGCAATCGAAACGCGGGATGCTCTTGGGGCTGGAAATCTTAATGAACAAGTAACGGCTCTTACTCGTTATATTTCTATGCTGCAAGTTGCTGCAAATCATATTAATGGACTTGACCTGTCGCCGGTTAATGCTCAGTTTGAGCACACCGCAACTGAAATAATGCATAATGTTGAGCGTGTGGCAAATGGAGAGGTTGAGCTTAACAACAATACAGAGAGGCTTAGGGGTATATTTAGCTCTGGTATAAACGCAGAAGCGTTAAATGAGCAACTTAATACGATTAGTGCATCAATTTCTAACGCTAGCAATGCAATGGGCGCTCTAGGGCTTAACGAAGAGTCTTTAAATAGTTTCAGAGCCGCAATTAATGAGATTGTTGAGTTAATAAATCAATTAATAGCCTCTGTTGAAAAAGTAAACACCACAGTTTCCGGGCTAGCACCAAGAGATATTGTTAATAGGGACTCGCTTGAGCAAGCGGTAGCAACAGTAAACGAAGCTACTCAGGCTACTCAGGTTCTTGGCAATACAATGGGAGCGACGGCATCTCGCGCACAAGAAGTTACGAAGGCTGCTCAAGATGTAGCGACTGCTACAAGAGGTAATGTAGCTGCGTCTAATGAACTTAATACGTCTATTTCAAATCTTGGAACAACAATGCAAGCAATTGAAGATACAAGAATCCAAGAGATTGCAAATGCAGAGCTATTGCGTGAGGCTCAGGCTGAGGAAGAAGCATACACTAATAGAGCAAATACAGCACTGCAAAATCAAATAGATATGATGCTTGGCATTGGTCGTGAAACAAAATCCGCCGAGCAAAGTATGGAAGCATTTATTGCGGTGGAAGACGAGGCAAATCGTACGTTTCAAAATATACGGACTGCCGAGCCGCAACTTAAGAAGATAGCTGATGCTGCCACAAAAGCAAGAACGTTCTTAAATTCTAACATGGAAGCGTCTGAGTCTCCGTCTTATCAAAAAGCTATTACCAGTCTTGAACGGCTAGAGATTGTGATGGAAGCGTGTGGCACTGACGCGAATAATCTACATAGTGTATTAAGAGACACTGGCATTAATAGCACATTTGAGATTGAAAGATTAAACTCTGCTATCTCCACGCTGAGAAATGAGCTTGTAAATACTGGAAGTACAGGAACTGTGTCGCTAAGAAATATTGTTGATGTTATGAACCAGATGCAAAATCTTGCAGGTGGTAACACAAATCTATCAGGGGCACAAAGTTTTACAGCGCTAACAGATGAAATAGAGAGATTTCAGCAGATAGTTGAAAACTGTAGAGGCGATGCAACCCGACTTGAGGGTGTATTGCGTGAAATGGGCGTAAACGGAGTAAACGAAATTGAAGCCGCTCGTCTTGCAATGTCTAATTTCAGAACAGATGTTGTGCAAGCTACAAACACGGAGCGTGCAAACGCAGATGCTACTCGTGAGGCGGCAGACGCTCGGAGAGAAGAAGAAAGAGTAATTAGGACAGGCACAACCGCATACAGGCAACATGCAACGGTGGCTCTTCAAGCAGAAAATAAATTACGTCAATGGTCTGCGGCTGAGCGTAGCGCAAATCAGGAAAGTAGAAACGCATATGCAAATCTCTATAATTCTGTGCGTGCGCTAGATGCTGCTGCTACAGCTTATGATGGTACAGAGGATAGCGCAAGAAACTTAGCCGCCGCTGTTCAAAATACTCGCACGACACTAAAAGAGTCTGAGAGAGTGCTTAAGGCTAACGGAGAGGCTACTCAGACATTTGGCGATAGGCTAAAAGGTCTTGCGCAAAAATTCTCAGCGTGGTTGTCAGTCTCCCAGGTAATAATGTATGCTGTGCGCACAGTTAGAAAGATGATTTCTACAAGCGTTGAGCTTGATAGCGCAATGTCTCAAATGAGAATAGTTACAAACGCAACAGAATCAGACATGAAGAGGTTTGGAGATACGGTTGCAGAAACAGCAAAACGTATTGGCGCTTCTATGACAGATTTGATTGATTCTGCAACGGTGTTTGCAAGATTAGGCTATTCTCTCGATGAGTCATCTTCATTAGCAGAGTATACATCAATGCTACAAAAAGTAGGAGATATCGATGTTTCGGATGCACAGAATGCTATTACAGCAATTACAAAGGCATACGATGACATCGATGCAGATAATATAGAGTCCACAATGGACAAATTAGTAAAGGTAGGTAACTCGTTCCCTATCTCAACAGCAGAAATTGCAGAGGGCTTAAATAACGCAGCCTCTTCCCTATCTGCTGCTGGAAATACATTTGAACAATCAGTCGCACTGTTGACTGCCGCGAATACAACGGTAGATTATTGCCGCGCCGCATAGTGATATGCGGATGGCAAGGTAGCTCAAATCGGTGAAACTCCTGAAGAGGACAATACCGAGGGTAAGATTACAATAACTTAGATATTACAATTTATTCTTTATGGTGTTTAGTAGGTGGATTATTTCAGCTAATCCAATAAATAGTAGTCCGGTTGAAGCGCTAGCTCCCCATACAACCCAATAATACTGGGTGTCGTCATGACTTGTTAGCATCATTAAGCCAGCGACTAATCCAGATACAAGAACAATTAAACCAAATACGAACATTATCTTTGCAACTGGATTCTCGTAATTGTTAGTTTTATTGTTTGATGGTTTCATAATTATCACCTCAAAAATAAATTATCACAACATAGTAAAAATGTCAATAAGATATTGTAAGTCCCGTAACGACCATAGCGAAATAAGTAATTATTCGCGTATGCTACCCCCTCGCTGGAAGGTGGTTATTCCATGTTGAGGTGAAGGTATGGTCTGAACTGCAACAATAACTTAATAATGAAATTGCAGAGGTTGGAAGAGATTCCAGCCCGCCACAAATATCTGTGGTTACTAAAGTAACAGAATGGCAAGATATTTCAAAGGCGTCAACAGGTGTTAGGACGATAACAGCAAGGCTGAGAAATACGACTACCGAGTTAAATGAGCTCGGCGAGGAAATGTCTGAGTCGAAATATAATGAACTCATTTCTGCGTTAACTGACGCGAAAGTTAAGCTTGTAGATGTTAACGGAGAATACCGTAGTACATACGATATCATTTCTGATATAGCAGCTAAATGGGACGAATTAACATCAATGCAGCAATCTGCATTAGCTAGCACCATTGCTGGAACAAGAATGCAGAACATATTCTTCTCAATGGTAAACCAGTTCAAGGAAGCGTCTGGGGCTATGGAAGCTATGGCTCAGAGCGAAGGAACGCTGTCTGAGTCATATGCTAAATATTTGGACACCACTCAAGCTCATTATGAACAGCTGTCCGCAGCTTTCCAAGCGTTCTCTTCGACCGCTTTGGATTCTGGTCTGATGAAAACGTTGATTGATATAGGTACGCTCATAGTTAATGCGTTGACAAATATATCTAAATTAATTTCTGATTTAGGCGGGCTCAAGACAGTTATCTTATCCGTTGCATCTGTATTAATGATTTTACAATCCGCATGGGTTGCCCATAATGTTTCGATGATTACAACGAAAATAATCACAGCGGTTTGTAATGGTTTCCATAACTTGGTTAACGGTATTCAGTCTGTTATTAATATAATACCAGCCGCAGTTACCGCATGGAGAGCGTATGCCGCAGGCACGCTGTCTGCTGGAGCTGCGATGGAAGCGACAATCCCTGTTATCGGATTGGTGTTAGCGGCTCTTACGCTACTTATTGGAGGTATGTCTTTAGCCAGCAATAAGGCAGATGAATCTACACAAAAGACTGACGAGGCGGCGCAAAAGGCAGCTAACCTAAGCGATGAAATTTCTAGCTTGGCGTCAGAGTTTATCACATTAAGCGAAGCTGTTGATAACGATAAATCAGCAAAAGAGAAGCTTGTTGGAGTGCAAGACAAGCTAATCGAAAAACTTGGATTAGAACAAAGCCGTATTAAAGAGCTGACAGACGAGTACGGTTCATATACTGATGCAATTAAACAAGCAGCAATCGAAAAGCTAAAAAGCGAGAGAACAGATATTGAGGCTGGTGTTGGTTCAAAAGAAGAGTCTGTTCATAAAGCAGCAAAAGATATTTCTGAAGACGGCAGAATACAGTTTAGCGGTACAGTTGAAGCGAATGGAGCGGGGTCTCAAGAAATCCAGCGAAAGTTATTTAAAGCATCAAAGGCGCTAGAGGGTGCTGGTTATAAATCATTTGGAATGTCTTCGTATGAAACAGCAAAACAAAAAGGCAGGGACACCACACCAGGTACTATTTTTAGCATTGAGGTTGACACAAAGTCGTTAGAAAGCATAAAAGAGGCTAGAGACGAATTGCAAAAAGCTCTTGATATTATTAAAGAAAATATGAAGGGCGAGAACGACGAATATGGTACTAAAAACGATTTATATCAAAACACACATGCATACTATCAGCAGCTTAACGATGCTATTGCTGAATACGACGAACAAGTTAACACGCTTAACGATTCGTTAGCACAAGAGTTCACGTTACAAGGGTTAATTGGAAGAGAAATACCAAAGACTAACGAAGAGTTTAGTCAGTATAGAGATACAGTAATTCAAGCGGCGAAAGCGAGCGGGGAGTTTGGTGCTTCATCGGAGGAAGAAATCGGAGAAGCGATAGATAGTGTTCTCAGAAAGGATTCTGCGTTTGCAAAATTTTATATCAACACTATCGATGATATCTCTAGTCAGAGTTCAAAGAAAATTAATTCACTTAAAGAACTTTTAAATTCAAGCAATGAAGACGGCAAGAGCTTTTCGGACAGCATAAAAGATTATAAGTCAAATATAGATAAGCTTAATGACGCGCTAGAAACATATCAGAAAGGAGAAATGGACAATAGCACGTATTTGTCGCTTATCGAAACATTTCCCCAATTAGTTGGTCATACAGCAGATTTAGACACTGCTATTATTGACTTAATGGACGATATGGATTCCGATATGGTCTCCGATTTTGACGACCAGTTTGGAAAGCTTGAAACTCAAGATGATATCGACGCTCTTAAAGAGTATGAAAGTCAAGTTTTGTCAACCCGAAAAACAGCAGCTCAATTCCAGAGCGACATTGAGAACTTGGTATCTGTATTCGGCACTGTCAAATCTGCCGTTGAAGAATACAACGAGAATGGATTCCTTACGCTAAGTAGCTTACAGAGTGTTCTCTCGCTGAATGATAAATATATTTCTGTTCTAACTAACGAACAGGGCGCATTAGATTTATCTACCGAAAGCTATAAGAAATTAGTCGAAGCAGAACTTATCGAGTTAAAGGCGCAAACACTACAAAACTCTCTCGATACCGTGCGTAATATAGATAATCGTAGTGAGGCACTCGCGTATCTAAACGAGAGAGAACATAGCGCCGCACAATCATCACTTGACTTAGCAGATGCCCAATGGCAGGAAGCTTTGTCGGCGGCGGCGGTTAAAGATATTCAAGAAGGAACCGGAGACTTATATCAAAGAACTGTGCTTGCTGCGAGAGAAGCATACGATACAAGAATTGCGCTTATTGATGAGTATGCGAGAACTGCATTCACAATTGGTGAATTGTCCGCCGCAACAGACGAATATAGCAAGGCTCTTGACAATGAGAAGGAAGCTCTCGAAAACTCGAAGAAAGCATTAGAAGACCAAAAAAGTGCTCTTGAAGATACTAAGCAGGGCTATGAAGATGCTTTAAGTGCGGTCAAAGATTTGGTTAGCTGGGTTCAAGACTACATCAAGCAAATCAAGAATGATGAAATCGACGCACTTCAAGAAAAGAAAGACGCTATTGACGAACTTATCGAGGCTCAAAAAGACCTTCTCGATGCAGAGAAAGACGAGTATGAGTGGAATAAGAAGATTTCCGAAAAGCAGAACACGGTTGCAAAGGATGCTCTTGCTGCTTCTGTTGCTTCTCTGGATGATAGCTCTGCTGGTCGAAAGGCTCAAAAGCAAGCGAACGATAAGCTTGCCGAGAGCCGCTCCGATATGCTTGATACGCTTTATGACCACGAAATTGAGATTCGTAAAGATGCACTTGATAAGCTCAAGGAAGAGCAAGACGAGTATTACGATAATCTGATTGACAATATTCAAGACTATCTCAACAACGAAGTTCAGCTTTACAAAGACGCTTGCGCAATGATTGATAACGATAGCGGTGACTTATACGGAAAGCTGTTATGGTATTGCCAGAATTACACGACTACCACAGAGGCAGAGTTTAATCATATGTGGAACTCTGCGCAGTCCGCGCTACAACAGTACAATACAGCAAACCTTGGAACGTTTGAATTGCTGAACGACCTACAGGGTAGAATTTACGAAGTAGATAATGCGATTGATACTATCTCGCAAAGTATATCTTCGTATGAATCTGCAATCGACGGGGTGCAAGGCAAGCTCGATAATTTGAGCCAGTCTGCTCAGAAGGCGATATCAGATATTCAAGCAGCGGCTAATGCAGAGGATGAATGGACGAAACCTAAGTGGGTATACACATGGCAAGATAACGACTACAAATCTTGGAAGGTAAACAGAGACGCTGCTATTTCGGATATTATTAAGCAGATAGAGAGTCGATATGGCGGTGTATTCCCCGCAAGCGCAGCAACAATTTACGGCACGATTAGAAAGTATGCTTCCGGTACAAACTCTGCCGCTGGCGGTCTCTCACTCGTTGGTGAAAAGGGCGCTGAATTTAGAGTACTGAATCCTGGTGACGGAATCGTAAAGAACAAAATCGTTCAAGGTGTAACTGCACTCGGTACAAACCCAGCGCAGTTTATCGCAGATGCCGGCAAGAAGCTTCTCTCTTCCCTGTTCGGAAATAGCATAAAACCATCGTTTAGCGCGATAGGTTCTGGCAATAACCAGCCAATAAATATCGTGAATAACATACAAGGTGATGTAAACCCGAGTACGCTCAAAGCACTTGTGGCAGCACAGAAAAAGATTGTGCAAGATGCTGTCAAGGAAATGCAAATAAAGTCATTGAGTTTACGTGCAACAAATCGTATATAAACTAAAGTCGGCTGATTTCGTACAAAGTGCGATTTCAGCCGATGTTTTAATATTGAAAAGTGAGGTGATAAAATGTTTCGTGAATGTTACTTTGAATACGCAGGGATTTCTTCAGAGCCGTACAACCTGATTCTTTGCTATGTTAGCAACTCTAATGAAGACTTTGATAGCGGTGGTAAGTTTGAATTAAAAACAGACACTCTCCCTCGTTCGCATGAAACCCTGCTGTATGGAAAGGATTATTCGGCAGAGCCATTAACCTTCGGCGTGGAGATTGTAAATTACGATGATTATATCCCACTTGAGCAAATGAACGAAATTAAAAACTGGCTGTTCGGGCAGGATGGCTGGAAGTTATTAAGGCTGTCTGATGAGCGTCAAAACTATTTCTTAAAATGTATTTTTGAGCCGGGCGAAGATATTGTCGATGGAATTGGGTATAGAGGGGTGCGCTGCACGCTACATAATGTAAGTCCATTTTGGTATGGCGATGAAAAAAAAATAACTTTCTCTAATGCAGACCTTATTGCACATCAAAACCAAAGCGCTGGCTGGTGGTGTGCATTCGAGATAAACGTGAATGACGAATGTGCCGTTGATTGTGATATCTTGCCTACTATTATTGTTTCTACTGATAGAACTGGAGCTGGTTTTGCAAATAGTACTTCTTTTAAACTTGTAAATACTGACGCTAACAATATAGACAATGGTGTAGCTACCGCCAATAATCAATATGTTGCTAACGCAACATCTTGGATTTCTTATAGTCACACATATATGGATTCCGATGGGCAAGAAAACGCAACTGATGTAGTAACAGTTAGTTCAAAATATATGACATTTAGTTCTCAGAAATATCCGAACACTGACATCTACCCTATTATTGATACCAGTAACCCCCTGCCGTCATTTAGGCTGCACAAAGGAATTAATATTTGTAGGATTTACTATGGATGGGAGTATGACTCGATAACTATCAAATATACTCCAACTTACAGACTGGGGGCGTTTTAATGATTTGTAATAGCATAACGCCAGAAATATATTTATTTAATCGAAATCGCACCAATTGTTATGGGGTGGTGAAAGTTGAAACTGATTTTAAAGAAACAATACGTTTTAACTCATGTTCTGAGATATCATTTACTGTTACCGACAAGTTTTATGACACGGAAGCAGAGAAGTGGACACAGAACCCAATCTACTCACGATTAATCAGAAATAATCTTTTATTTTTGAATGATGCAACTTCCTATTTTTCGTATCCAGTCCGCACAATCGGGAACTCATATACACTAAAGCCCGGTTCTGCTAACACTAATTTTGGGAGGGCATCGGGTAGTATGACGTTTAACGACGATAGTATTACTAACAACTTTAAATTACAACCTGAGACTTTATTATTTAATGTTAGCTTAAAGTGGGGATATAATTGGCAGAGTTTCACACAAAGCGATAATGCTGGTGGTTTACTTAATTATCCAAATAGCTGGTCAACAAAATTCCCCTATGTTGCTTGCTCTGATTATATCCCTATCCAACCATATGATGTCATTGCTACGAGGACAAGCGTAGCAAAGGGAGATACCGGAAGCAGCGTTAGATTCAAAAATTACCACGCACATTTTTATACCGAAAATGACGCAAGTACATACGTAGGCACAGTCGAGATTTCGGGAGACGCAATAAAAAGATGGTCGATAAATAGGTTAGCTAGAAGTGATAATATTAGAACAAAACTCGCTAATGGCGGGTATGTTAGATTTACGGTTGAAACTAATTGGAATCCAAATGATTATGGCGATACTAATTACGCCTCATTTTATCGTAGCAGTGATAAATTGACTGGATGGTCTTTTCCTTACGATGGGTGGTTACAGATTTATAGCGGGGAACGTTATTGTTTAGAGATAGAAAATGAGAATACAAATGGAATGTATGACCTACCAATGCAATGGTTCGTAATTAAATCGGTAGAGGAAGAATCCGATGGTATATCAAGTGCTAAAACTGTTACGGCATATTCTTACGAATACACCTTATCAAATAGAAGTATTTCCCTGTCTGAAAGCACTATGCCTTTGTATATTCCGCCGCAAATATCTTCGCTTGTAAATGGTAATGGTTGGGTTATTGATAAGGAATATGGCACAATCGGATTGACATATGCGACCCAAAAGCTAGGGGCGGGTTTGTTAAATAGAGTCCTTGAACTACTCCCCGCGTGGTCTATCGGTCATATTTCAAGTAAGTTAATGACCAGATATCGCTCATTCGATGCTGTTGATAATGCAGATATATATAAATTTCTTATGGGCGATGTAGAATCAGCCTATCAATGTTATTTTGTTTTTGACAATAATAATATGACTATATCAGCATATACGCAAGAGGATATTGTTCAAGATTCAGGAATCGCCCTAACATGGGATAACGCAATAAAAAAATTAAAAATTACAGATAGCGATACAGCTTTTGTTACTGCATTACGCGGGCACACATCAGATGATACATATGGACTTGGGTTAGTTAATCCCACCGGAGACTCAGTTTTATATAATTTTAACAGTGTACTAGACGAAATGGATTTTGTTGCTGATTCGTCAGATAACGACCCGCAACAGAGAAATCAAATACTTGACGGAAATGGGAATTTTGTTAGATACCGTACTCTTAAAGAAGCTGTGACGGAGCTTATGAATTACTTAAACGCGCCAAATTATTCGTCTACATTATGGGCAGACCCAATTGGTGTTATCACGGTAAACAACATAAACGATTATAGAACTGTTGCAAAAAACTTTGTCCGATGCAATATGGAAGTGGTTGAAGCTACCTCTCGTGCCTCAGAAAGACTAGCCGAATACAGGTCTATTGCCGATAAGATAAATATTTGGCTAAAAAATGATTTTCCTAATGGGATACCTGACGGTTATTATATCGGTGATAACCCTCGGACGCCGTATAGTATTGAAAATGGGCATCGTAGCGATTATGCTAACTATCACTCAAAAGCCTATTACCTAGAGTTACTGAACGCGTCAAAGAAGTATTTTGCGGTAAGCGAACAGCTTAGAAGTGTAGGAACAGTAAATGACCCCGGGCGCGCGACTCCTTTAGCCCCGCTTGGCACACCTGTATTAACCGCTTTCGGCAAACTAAGAATATACAAATACACTTTGCAAACTATTGCGAGAAGGGCAAGCTTAAACTATGATTGGCAGGTAAAACTAATTGAAAAATATAATAACGGCACAACAACAGATGAAATGAACAATCATATTGTACTCCCGATATTAACTCCTGCTGAAATATTGGCGCTTCAACCGTTCATTTATGAGGGTGATTGGACTAACGAGAATACGGCGTTTAGTGAAACTTATAGCGAAAAAGATATTATTGATACATTAACCACGGTATATAATCAACTAAAAGCAGATTTAGACACATTTATTTCAAAGGAAATGTTTGATTTTGAGGCTGACGAAGCTAATTGGATTGATATTTCAGAAATGATTCCAAATGCCAAAAGGATACGTATGGGTAAAACACTGTTGTTAAATACAGAAAATAACAAATGGGTTCAGCCAATACTTCTTGAGTTATATAAGAATTATTCTGACCCAACTGATTTTAAAATGACCTTTACAACGGATTATACACGTAAGCCACTTCAATTTAGGTTTGCGGATTTGTATGGTACTATCACTCAAATTAGCGTTAATGATAGCACCTTTACTTTTAATGAATAAGAAAGGAGAGAAAGGATGAGTCTAACTGTAACTAACCCAAGTTATGACAGGGTTTACCCCATGTATGCTTGGAGAGATAATAACGTTCGGCTTGTGTTAACGCAAGGTGAAGGCGCAACTACGCTAGACGGTAC
>Ga0326512_10001673_pt1 | contig 16810 bp, 21 predicted proteins | sample 1_2617_0518_D_FD_203652 | JGI IMG/M metagenome (GOLD analysis project Ga0326512, IMG submission 203652) | Bovine rumen microbial communities from UC Davis, California, United States - 1_2617_0518 | ecosystem: Host-associated > Mammals > Digestive system > Stomach > Rumen | place: USA... | reverse complement strand
AAGACTTGTGAATGAGGGTTTGATGGAAGTGGATGACAGTGCTGTTGGAGAGGGTGAAGATGAAGAAGAAATTCATCTCATAACAGATAACAACAGAATTATACTTAATGTATTACATGAATTGTGTGGAAATTATCCGCATTATGTTACATGTGATATTGACAAATACGATGCTGTCGTTGATTTCAGTGATTTATACATTATTGTAAGTATGAATGACCAGGGTTATATCTATGTAAGCAAGGTTGATGGAAGCGTGCTTGACAATAAAAAACTCTCTGCTGAATTATGGAAAGAAGTAGGAGAATGTATAAATAAGATAAACAACTTCAACCATAAATTAACTGACTTGCATATTGGAGGCCGTAATTATGCTTTTGAAAGTAAATTACATGAAAATCATAATTTTAAGAACAATCAAAATTATACACATTTTGCTGTTAATAAAAATACCAATAAAATTGTTAATGGATGGGATTACAAAGGAATAACCGGTGAAGAATTGAGACAATTTAAAAAAGATTATTTTATTACCGATTTGGTAGATTACGGGCTTAATGTAAAAGATTATAAAATTCTTACTTTAAATTCATTAATGAAGCAAGGTATTGACCCAAATGATAATAATAATTGGTCAAATTCATAACAAATAAAAGGACTACTCTTAATTGGGTAGCCCTCTTTTTTTGTGTCTTAAGATATTATTGGAATCTACGTAAAATCCACTACTATATCTCCAATAATATCGTGAAGTTTCATGTATACCATTTTTAACTATTTTATCCCAAATGATTTTCTTTTCAAATTCATTACGCCAACCAAGTTTTACATATTCTGAATATACTTCTTCAACAGTATGATTAATGCGTTTTAAAAGCCATCTTTTTAAATATTTTCTTATTTTCTTCTGACTTAGATAGTTGTAGTCAACTTCATCATATGTGTCATCGTAGGAAGTTTTACTGAATGGTACGAATTGTGAATTTTCCCATTTTTTCTTAACGAAATACCGGTCAAACTTATCGTGGCAGTTAACCACACAGTATTTGATTTTGTGTTTTAATTTATAATCTTTTTTTCTCATTGTAGGTAAACTTATATATTACCTACCAGTGTTGTCTTTTGAATTGTTTCATACGCTAATTAAAATGTTCTTTAACATCATTTATTATATCGAATTCGAGCATATCCCTATGATATGTTTCCTCATAATCATACTTGGCTTTAATATCAATATAGTATCTAGATGGTATTAAGTCATTAGTATTTATGAAGAAATAATTTGAGTTGTATGCTCTTTCGACTTTCGTGTATGAAATAACGTCTATTTCCCTTTCGCCTTGCATTGTATATAATCTATATTCAAGGTTATCGACAGCATAAATCTGATTTGTTGTGTAAGGAATCTTACAGTCAACCGATACTTTTCTTATATCTCCACGTCTGATTCTTTCGAGGTTGTTGATACCGTATAGGTATGGTTGGAATTTAACTTTTTCCGTTTCTTCTGAAGGAAGACCGAATGAGAAATATCCGGACGGTGATTTCGTTACGAAACTTAATTCAACGTCAGGAATTTCACGTCCTTTGTATTTGATATTCTTCCAAACGTCATAGAGCATTGTGTCAGGTTCATATTCTTCGGATGACAATTTAATATCGATATAGTAAACACCTTTTGTCGCTTGTTTTGCGGCGATTTCAGCCCCATTTACGTCGCAGATGGGTAATTCATCCAAATTAACAGTATTACCGCCCACAGAGGCATAAAAATAGAGTTTATTATCTTTATCAAGATAGAAGTCCGTGCGGTCATCGTCTATTGTCTCATCATATGTGGTTTCGATGTACGGTTCATAGAATGAATTTGTGTGCTGTGTAAAGAATCCGACATATTGTGACATATCAGTTTTTGTCTGTTCAAATGCTGGTGAGAATGCAATACCGATTCCATAGTTGCACAATTCACCTGTAATGAATTTATTAAACGTGTCTGTTATGTCGAATACGATAGGTTCATTACCTACGTCAAAATGTTGATAGCCAATAATGACATTTGAAAGATTCCCGTTCAATGAGGTAAATAAATCAACTTCATTTGATAGGCGTTCTGTGCTATATATACCTTCACTATCCCATTTACAATAATCTCTGAATTGATACCAACTGCAACCGTCTACTGATACAGAACGGTGGTCGCTATCATATAAGTCTTGTGCATAGTCGAAGCCTCTTCCGCTATCCCAATCATTAGGTATAAGGAAGAAAATCAAGTCAAACGATATTGCACGTTTCTTATGATATTGATATTCGCTGTCTAATGTCGGGCAGTTAATATTCTTGTCTCTTACAGAAGAGGCGTTGGTCATGTGCAATACATGTTTAAGTTTGGAAATATCAGGATATATTTTATCTTCAACCATTTGTTTTACTTTATTATGGTCAAAGTAAATCAATCCACGTGTAATCATCTTTCCGTAATTAAGTTCCATTACGGGATTGAGGCTTGTATTACATGGATTATCCTTTATAATGGTATTACTTTTACTGATAAAAGTCTTCGTATTTATTGCCATTTAATTTATTGCTATATGTTTATAAATAGACAAAAAATCCGATTAAAAATATAATCGGACTTAGTTTATTCTTATTGAATTAGAAAGCATTTCATCAAGATGTGACTTAGTGGTGAGTTTTTCCAAGTCCGGTTCTGTCAGGCAAGGTTTATCCATTGGGAATGGGTGTGTGTGATTTAAGAATATTCTTATGAATTCCTTTATAAATGCTATTAATTCATCACCGTAAGGCAATTGGTGTGCATTCTGAAATACTTTTACCATTTCTTCCTCTGTGATTAACTTTTCCGGGTCTGTCAAATTGAAATATGACCTTGAATCGTGTGACAAAAGATTAATTCTGTCTGCCACAATGTTTATAAGACTTGAAAAATCATTATTCTTATGGTCTTTCATATTCTTATATTTCATTTGGATGTAACCAAGGTCAACTTTATTGAACTTAAGGCAATCATTCTTGTGTGCAAGAGAGTTTTTCTTGAAACCACAACGTAGTCTTAATTCAGATGGCTTAAGTATAAGGTCAGAATTTCCTCTACCTTGAAAGGCTATATCCTCTCTGTCAGGTAATGAACCGTTATTATCGGGGTCAAGACTCGGTGCCGGAAGTGGTTTTGCAATCTGATTACCCCTAAGAAGACTTTGTGCTGAATATGCATAAGCATCAAAATCCATTTTCTGAGGTTGTGAAATTACCGGTCCAAGAAAGAATCTGTTACCTTTACCGTCACCCATACTTTCAAGAAACACAAAAACCATTTCATTTTCTTTTGGATTAATGTGAACAAACTTAGGTAACAAAGGAAAAACATAAGGCAGTTCGCTAACCGGTGTTTCACTGCCGTCAACATATGGTATTCTTACCTTAATTCTAAGTCCTTCATTGTCATCAAATACAGATAATACACGACACAAATAAACTAAACTATTATTGGTAATTTCCATTAGTTATTTCCTTCCCTTTTATTTAACAAATCATCTATCTTGTCATATTCCTCTTTAGCAGAAAGCATTAAAGCATATGCTTTTGCTATTACTGATTTTTGATTTTCGAACTCATTAAGAAGTGTTCTTTTCCTCTCTTTAAGTTCATCATTACTCATCATTTCTATTTTTCTATTTGCCATATTCCTATTCTATAATTCCTAATGTTCTTGTTATCATTGGATTTGTTGAAGTAACGACCACAGGGCCGCCGGCATTAGAACCGGTTCCTATTGACATTATTATACCCGGTTCAATGACACTTGTAACCCTTGCATTGTCTTTAAATTCTTTGACAATTTCCTCTGATATTATTCTTACAAATCCATTAATTTTATTTGGTGAACCGTCGGCATTGACACCAGTTTCGATTCCTGCTTCTGGTAGTCTTCTTATTATGGCACTTGTTAAAGCGATAGCCGAAAGTCCGGGTCTTCTATATAATTCACATATAAGCAGTAATGGCGGTATCATCTTCAATGCCGGACGAATACCACTAAATGCTTTTTCTATTCCTTGTGCAATACTTGTAATCCAACTCATTCTCCTTTATATTTTTTTAACATTCATTATCAATTGGTTCTCCGACTTCTTCAAGAATATCAGCATAGTTCACATTATCAGTATTAAAGTCAAGGTCGCCTCTATTACTTCTGAAGCAGTCGATAAGTCTTCTGATTAGACGCATATAATACTGCGCTTGTTCGACAGTAAGTTTTACTGCAACTTCCTTAGCCAAATCAGCAAGTATCTTCATCAGTTCATCCACAAGATATTGAATTAATGCGTCACGGACGGCACGAATTATTTCAACAATCATTTGTCGGTATTTCTCAATAAAGTCGCTTAAAGAGAAACTTGTACTTTGTCCTAAGATTTGGAGGTTTATTGCAAATACCAAATACACTTTTGGTGAAAGTATTGACATTACTATCACGTAAGCGAGGTTATTCATAATATTTTCTATGAAGTTGATTTGTGCATCGAAATTAAGTTTATCCTTTTCTTCATAGTTTACATCAGAAATCATTCCGCTTATTTCAGTTAAAGCACCTTCAATTACAGTTTGAACAGTTTCCTTAGATGAGCCGGCATTTATTGTATTAAGACTATTAAGAATTGATTCAGCATCTATTCTGACACCTGTTGGGTTATCAGTATCCATTGAATACAGACCTTCTCTTGTAAGTTCTGCTTTCTGCAACATTTTGTCATAATCGGCATTAGTAAAAGTGAAGAAACAGTCACTTACGACACTATCATCACTTTCAATGACAGACTGTACCATTTTCTGTGTTTCGTATTTAATCAGAAGTTGCTCATATGACAAATTCAAATCAATAGATATACAACCGGTCAATGCATCGATTAATTGTGCTGCAAGAGTCTTTGAATCGAATAATTTCAAAGACATAACGTAATCAGTATTGAATTCTATAAGAGTGTGATGGTAATAGTAATTTTGTTCAATTTTACGATAATTTGATGGATTATCAAGACTTGCAAGTTCGCCTTTCAATTCGTTTATCTTGCGTAGTTTTGTATTAACTAAACTTGTAATTTCAGCTTGTTTACCTTCAATTTGAGTTGTTAAATATCCTTGTTCTTGAGTGAGTGAATCATATTCACTTGTATAGTACGTTTTATCAATTATCTGTTCTGTGTATTGCTTTTGAAGTTCTTCTAAATCAATTGCTATGCTTTCAAGTTTTGCTTGCAATTTTTCGATTTCTGCTTTTTTTCCTACAATATCATTATCTATATATGCAATGTCTGTTTCAAGTTCATCTATTTTTGTGTCAGTGTCTTGGACATTTCCGAGAAAAACTTGCAGACAATGGTTATGTGGGGTTTGTAAATATGATACACCAGTTCCTTCTGAATTTCTCAGACTACTTGGCCTTTCACAGTATTGAATTGTAATGATGCCATCACTTTTCTTACATTTTTGACTTCCGACTGCCGGTGGCTGTTGTTTAGGTTCTTTTTGACATATTGTACTATTTCCCTCTTCATCCTCATAGACCATTGAATCAAGATTAGATTGTATGATATTGACACCATACCATACCTGTCTTCTTAATGATTTATTTTTCGTATGCCATAAGAATGCGTTAAAATCGCCTGCTTTTACCAATTCATCAGTATATGTAAAACCATCACAACCGAAATAATAATATTGCCCTAATTTTTCAAGTGGACAATAACTAAGCATATTGATTAAATCAAGTGTCCTTAAATCAAAAACGATACCGTTTTTGAGAAGTTCTTCTGTGATAAACGGATTTAATGAACACGTCAAAAGATTTTTAATGTTTGACAATAAAACGCCTTTAACTGATATTTCAAGTGCCGGAAGAGCAGTTGCAAGAAAAGTGGATATAATTTTTAAAAAGATATTATATCCGGTTGTGCTTTTAAACAAATCCATTAAAAATGGGAATGGGTTTGTTGACATATTAAAAGACAGGTTCGTATTTGTTTCATCAAACTCAGGAAACCTATCTAATATTGTAAGCGCAGCATTAACTATCGCAAGTGCTTCATCCTTTGTCTTTTTGATGTCAGCCATTAGTTAAGTTTATATTCAATTTTTTCGTCTTGTTTATTGTTTGATTCGTTTCCGTTTTTATTGACCATATCCATTAATTCACTCCAATCTCCGACGGCTTCACTTTCCTCGAATGTCTTTGACACATTACCATTGAACTTAAGTATTTCTGACATAAGTTTTGCAATTTCTATCTTACGTCCAATCGCCTTGTCCTTGTTGGTAATGAAATCATTCATTGCCTTTGCATATTTTGTCTTTGAGTCTACTATCTCATTATTGAGGTTTATTGAATTTGATAGTTTATTCATCTCATTCTGTATTGCCTCAATATTCTTACAAGTCTCATTATACAATTCCTGCAAAAGTTCCTCAATTTTATCTGCCGAATTTAATTTGAGTTTATAACGTTTAAGAGGTTTAACTGCCATTTTATTAATATCTATATATTATAATTACTCTTCTATGAGGTTTTGCTTTTCTGTAAAATAAATTGTTTTATATTTTTTCATTGCATCTCTCACATCTTTTGTAGATAACTGTGTATATTCCTTAACAAAATAAAGAAATGATGTTTTATTGAATTTTCTGTCTGCTGAAAGATTTGAGAATATTTGCTCCCAATTCATTAATATTTCGAGAAGTGCATATCCGACTTGTCGTTCCTTTTCATTAAGTTTCTCATTATTTTCAGGACTTAGTATAAACTGTATTTTTTCTATATTACGATTTATAAGTTCTGTATTGAATGAAATTAAGGCACGGTCTTTATCATAATCACTTCTATTGTCGCCGTTTCCGCCAAACATTAATTCATATGAAAGGACTGTATCACGTTTTTTCATATCATTTGTCCTTTTAAGCAACAGATATCTTTTGCATACGGTTCCGCAATATGAATATGCCTTGTATCCTTTTGAGAAATCAAAATTATTGACTTTTGTAATTAGGAATGACATAGTATCATTAAAGGTGTCTGAAAAGTCTTCAGATGGTGTAAAGAGTCCATATCTTCTAATTATGGACTCTATCATTTTTGTAAACGCCGGATACAGTTTCTGTCTGAAAATCCTATCCCTGAAACGTTTATCGGTACTTTCGACATATTGTCGAAATGCCTCTTCTTCTTCCTCATAGAAATAGCCGTTTCTTTTTTCAGGATTAGGTTTTCGGCCTCGTTTTTTTGGTTTGGTTTCTGTTAAATTTTCTTCATTTATATTTGCTGTTTCGTTTTTAATTTCACACATTAAACCAAATAAAGCATAAAAAATTATTTCAGTTCTTCTTCTGCTACATTAATAATATCCTTGTTACGGTCAGTATCATAGACATACTCGCGGAATGCAAGTTCAAACCATTTGTTAATTTCCTCATTGGAAAGTGTTTTATTATAGGTATCTGTAAGGCTTCCCTCTCTTCCGATTTCATGTACATACCCCTCTTTAGGAACTACCATACATTTAAGACCTTTGTTGGTAAGTCTAAGTAAAAACTCATAGTTAAATGCAACCTTTATTGATGGCTTATATTTTCCAACTTTTATGAAATCGTTACGATTAAAAATAGCACCTGTTAAATTAAAGACGGAACATTTCTCAATTCGTTTAAAATTGATAATGCCAACATCATCTGTATCATCCACATCATCCGTTATAAAAGCATTTGACAAACCAAACTCATTACCAAATTGCCAATTCTTATGGTCTGTATGTACAACATTTAACGGTAAAAAAATACTTATACTTTCATTTCCATAGAAGTAATCATTTGCCAACTTAAACCATTTTTTACGATATGTGTCATCATATTCAAGAATTGAGAAATATTCGGTGTTAATATTGTCGACACCGAAATTAATCATTGAACAGAAATCAGTATTACCTTCGTTCCATAATATTTTTATTTCCGGAATAAACTGATATATATCTGAGTGCGTAAGTATGTCATCAAGTTTCCTTGGTGCAACAATTACGACAGGAAGATGACCATCCTTAAACTCTTTACGGCATTCGGAAACACTTTCCAATGCCTTTTTAAGCAATGCATCTACTTTATCGTTATATTCATGAACCGGTATAATAATTGTTACGTCTTTCATTGTTTACTCGCCATTTAAATTCTTATTATTTTTCAAAGCTTCAAATTCTGCTACCCTCTTATTGAAGATATCTGTGATAATCTCATCAATATTTACTTTCCATTGTCCCAAAGAATATTCTTTGTTTGTTTTTTCCATTCCGTCATATAATGTAGGAGAAATATCGTCTTCAATCCACCCATTAATGACAGAGGCAAGAATATCTGGAATTTGATTAATATCGTTGACCCAAATACCATTAGGTAATGTTTCACCATTTTCATCCACCATCCATTCAGGTATTGTTTCCGGTATTTTACCGATAACAATATTTCCGCATCTTATTGATTCAAGAGCATTATAACCAAAAGATGAATCATTGTCAACCCACACTGTTATTGCGCCGTCTTGAAGCATTTCAGCATATTTTTCTCTTGGGAGATTAGAAAGAAAACGGAAAGGAACAAAATTAAACAACGGATATTTCCAATAGAACATCTTAACAATATGTTCTGCATCCTCTTTTGTCTTTGTAACAATATTAACGATAAGTTTTTTAGCTGTTAGAGGTTTTCTGAAATATTCTGGAATGTATGGTGGCAAAACATATGTATTTACATATTTGAAAACAGACTTAACGAGGTCTGATTGGTTTTTAGTACATACAATTGCATCAGTAATACCATATGTGGCCCATTGGTCTCCTAAAGGAATAAATTCACTAATGTGTCTAAAGTTTTCAACAATCACATATCTTTTACATGGTATATGTTTTTGATATGTTTCTTTCATAAGACTTGCAAATGCTTCTGGAATAAACAAGAAATCAGAAGGTGATACTTGCCATCCTCCATTTGATACATTTAAATGTTTCAATTTTCCATATTTTTCACCAAGCCATTCAGATACACCTATGAATTTTCTCCGTTCATCCGGTACACTACCTTGTTTTGCAAAGTTTGCAAGTTCTTTTTCGGTATACTCATCTTCCAACTGATAAAGCATACACACGTTGTATTTTTTCTCATGTAGTGTGTAAGCAAGTTGATATATGTATTCCATTTTTGCGTTTGGAACATTCCTTGCATCAGCCACAAAAAAATAAAGTATAGATTCTTTATTTTTAACAGTATCAATAGCCTTATCGATACGTCCTATTATTTCTTGTAAATTGTCTTTTTCCATTGTAATGTAAAATTAATTATTTGTTTCTTTAATCACCCCCTCATTCATAAATGAAGTAAAAATAATATTTTGCCCAAGGCTAAAATCATTTATGCCACTAATTGTTTTACCGTCCGGCGTTTGGAATGCGGCTAATATTTCATTTAAAAGTCCATTAAAGAAATCATATCTTAGACTGCATAAATGATTGTTTAAACCAGTTTTATTATCAACCAGTTCCTTATTCATAATCTTTAATTCGCCGTTGGTATCTGGTTGCCATATTTCCGTAACCGTTGAATCAGTGTTTTTCTCGCTCTGACTTTTCTTAGTTACTAATTCAAAGAATTTTTCGAAATCAATGCTGTATTTACTATTCATTTTCTTCACCGTTTAAAATCTTTATCAAAGTTTCATTCTCATCATTTATAATATCATTAAGTGATTTGAATGAATATTTACATTCTGCCATAATATTATAAGGCATTTCTATTTTAAACACAATTTTATCTTCAGGTGCATTTTCAATTAAGTTAGGATTGGCTGTGATTAAGATATCACATCTGTCCCATATAGTTGAAGAGTCAACCGGAAAATATACTTCTCTTACATTTGAACTTATCTTTGATAAGAATGAATATGTAGATTGAATGGTCTTACCGGCTTCAAACGGGCTTACGAGCATAATTTCAGGTATCTTTTCTTTATCAAGATTTCTTAACGTTTTTTGTGTCCAATCGTTAAAACGATATGGTAACATTTTATCAGTTGCTTCAGCACGTCCGTAGAGTTCAAACGCATAATCTACGTAACGGAACATATTATAACTGTTTCGGTCTTTAAATGGGAAAACTTCATATAAATCAAATGAATTTATATCTTCATCCTCAATTTCAAATGATGGGTCAATAGCCTTGATGTAATAATTTTTAAATTGGCCGGTAAAATCCCTTAATACGTCGTTAATATCAATTGCAATCTTCATCATTAATCAGCATAAGCTTTTATTTCTTCACCTTTATCATTAAGGTATACAAGTCTTGGATAAGCATGTTCAAGATTTGCTTTGAATCCACATTCACATTCGTGTTTTGCAACCTTTTCCAAACTAAACGGATTATACATTACCGGCGACCTACTGATGAGTTCCTTTCCACACTTAGGACAGAAAATGTGCTTAACACAGATTTTTACATCACTAACAACTGAATTTCCGTTTTCGTCAAATTCCTTTTCTGTAATTCTTGGCCATTCCTTCTCGAACTGTTTATAAAGATTCTCCATATCATTAGGGTCTTCTTTAAGTTCCTTTACCTTGGCTGCAATAGCTTCTTTATCACCATTTACAGCAAATTCATCCGGAATTTCATTGGTTTCATTCAATTTATCCTCTTCCAACTGTTTTTTGTAATTGTCTAAAATACTTCCCATAATTTTATTTTTATATTGTTTTATTTTTGGTAATCTAAAATGTTAAAATATCTGAAACCTTGGAAACCTTTCATTGGTATCTTAGTATCAAGATAATGGAAAGGTCCACTTCTTTCAATAAATTTTCCACTGTATTCTTTACCGGTGGTAGTACAAGTGAATTGTTTTTCACTGAAACCGATTATTTTCTGCCACCCTTTAACATATCCTTTATGGACTATATAGCACTTATCACCACGATTTATACCTTTTGGGAAATTATAAACCTTGAAATTCATAACCTCGCTATAATCCTTAACCCTGTCAAGTTCTTTTTCATAGTCATGCCAGTCAATATTTGACGGCAATGTTACAATAATTGACCTATTATCCTTTTCAATCTCTTCAAGTATTCCCATAATATTCAGAACTTTAGCATTTTTACACATATAATATTAAACTATAAAAAACATGTTATATTTTCAATATTTACTTAAAATAAACGTCCTTTTCTTCTCCGTTTTTATCGACGAAACTAAAATGGAAATATTTTGGTTTTAGTACAACAAGTGGTGACAACATATCCTTTGTGTATTTGTTACCAACATCTTTTTTAAGATATGCTATCGTAACGTGTGGGTTATAATCCTTATATTCGCTGTGTGTCGGAAACTTACTTGTTATCTTTTTGTTGGTATCATGAAGAGCCATAGAACTGGCATCACATTTTAATACATCATAGTTTTCATTGTTTGTAAACATTGATACGTTGTTCAATATCAACACATACTTGTCGAGTGGTAATAACATTTTCTTTAATTCCTCAATATCTACATCGTTATCAAGACAAGGAACTAATGTTACGTGTGTTTCATGTTCTATACCATATTCTTTGCCATCCTCGGTGTATATTTCGTCATCAGTTAATAGATTATGTATATCATTTATTATTTCAGGTGTATCATAATCTATCATCAAAAAAGCATATTCTCTTCCCATGTTATTCTTGCTTATTCATATTATTTAGATATTTTTTAAGACAATCGCTGCATAATTTTTTACCGAATGTCTGTTCTGAAATCTGCAAATCCATATATGACATAACACTATTGTCATCTGATATTTCATCATCCGTTATATCACGGCCTAATGATGCTTGCATATTATCTATTGCTTCTGTATCATATTCTACGGTTTTTCCACATTCGGAGCAGACAAATGTCTTATATTCATTACCTCCACTGAAAGCATCGATAACGACCTCCTTCTTTTCATTGTTACGGTATTTCTCATCCATTGATTTGGAATAGAATTCATCTGTCTGGTCTTTACCGTTCACATATGCATGTGCTTTGAATTTTAACACATAATGACCATCATATTCTAAAATACCTTTATAGTATATGTGGTCAAACCTAAATTCAATCATGTCGTTAAGTCCGTATGCATGAGATGTAACAAACGACACACGTGTCATTGAAGTTACATCAGATTGCTTATATCCTGACATAAGTTTTTCAACTTCTTTAATGAAATAAATCGATTTCATATCCTTTTCTTGTGGATATTTACTAACATAAAAATCCAATATCATATTATCTTCATCATCAAGTTTCTTTACAACCAATCTTGTGGTATAAGCCTCTAACTTGAATCTTGGCATGAAATCACGTTCAATCTCGATATTGTATTTGTTTTCAACATCAAAATGTCCTAAATTTATTGATACATTACCTTGTCCATCTATCAATTTTGCATTTAGAAAATCAACATCCTTTGTTCCGTCATATATATTGGCTGTATTAGCATGATTAGGCTGTATAGTAATTAGTTCGAGATTGTCACTGTTATCATACTTCACGAATTTACTGTCTTGTTTGTCAAAACGGATAGCTTTTGTTGGAGAAAAATATTCAAACTGTTTTGATTCTCTGTCAACCTTATATGTTCTGTATCTAAGTTCTTCAACTTGTTGGGTCACTTCACCTTTAAGTAAATCCTTTGAGACACGATTTTCGGTTACCTGCTGTTGTATTTCAGTTCCTACGGAATTATCGATACCGGCTTGTGTAAAAACGGTGTCATTTGTATCTTTCAAACCATAGAAGAATCCAACCCAATAGGCATTTATTCTATTACATAGTTTCTTTATTAGTTTCATTACTTGAATCAATTTGTTTTAATCTTTTATTAACTTCGTCGTATATCTTATTACGTAATCTCATTAATCTATCAAATTCCTCATTGATTTCTTTATTGGGATTTAATTTTCTTTTAAGACCTATAAAATCTAAGTCCATTTCACATAACTTAAGATAAGAATAAAGTTCACTAATATTAATAGTTTCTAACATTTGTTTAAATTTGTATATTAGTCAATATATATATTCAATTAATAAAAATAAACAAAAAAAACCGCGAACATTCATATAAAAATGAACATCCGCAGAAAAAATATAAACAACGAAGAAAAACAATCTAACGACTCTGATTGAATTGGTTGGAAGCATTGGTACTTAATACATTAAGTTCCGGTCCACCAATGAAGTACTCTATATCATCTATGCCACAATAAGACATTGTAGATTTCAAATAGTCTGTAAATTCTTCTACAAAACTTTTAATAGTACCCTCACATTTATTATATATTACCTTTCCTTCAGGCGTGCCTGTCTTACCAAGCATTTTCATACCTTTTTCTGAAGCCATACCGTAATATTCCTTTACTTTTCCTTGAACCAGTCGCCCATCTTCCATTACCATTCTTGGAATAATTTCACCTGCGCTATCTTCTAACTTGTTAAGAGCACTGCCAAGCATAACATAATCAGCACCCAAAGCCAAAGCCTTTATCATTCTCCTAAAACTTGAAAGACCGCCATCAGCAACAATTTTAGTATCGTAACAATGTTCCATTTTAATTCGGTAACATTCATCAATAAGACTTGCTAAAGGATATAAGATACCACAACATGTTGCAGTGCAACAACCGGCACCTGAACCGACAGAACATCTTACATAGTCAACACCAATTTCACAGAATTTTTCAAAAGTCTTTGGATTGGCCACATTACCAACCATCAGTTTGAGATTATCACCATAGAACTTTTTCGCCTCATTTGCCATTTCATATAGTTTTAACATATTACCGTTAGCAACATCTATCAGAATATATAAATGACAACCTACATGTTTTTCCTTATTTTTAATGAAATGCTTTTCAAATTCCGTTAATGAAAATGCACACCAACGTTTATCACAATTATATAGTCTTACGCCAATATCTTCTGTTCTTGGAAGTATTACATTAATGCCATATTCTTCAAATTTGCTATATGTATTAGAGTCTACTACACAAGGCATAGGTGCTGTGAATATTGGCAATTTTCCATCTTCGTAATATGGGTTACATTCACTACGGTGTTCAATTGATGAAATCGTGGCCGGCATAATGGCCACATCCTTTAGACTATAAAGTACTTTTCTTTTATTTAACATAGTTTAAAATCAATTAATTCTTACCACTACTGCCATAGCCGTTACCACCACGCTCAGTATCTTTTGTTATTTCATCAGTCTTTTTTAAATTAACAAGGTATGAATTGTAAACAGGACATAATACTGCTTGTGCAATTCTTTCGCCATCCTTGATTACAATCTTTTTGTCAGATAAGTTGATTGCCAACACACACACTTCGTTTCTGTAGCCTTCGTCTACCGTGCCTGGCGAATTGATAACCGTCAAACCCTCTTTTATTGAACATCCACTACGCGGTCTTACTTGTATCTCCGTAAATGCTGGAAGTTTGAAATATAAACCGGTATGTATCATCCTACGTTCAAGAGGCTTTAACGTAATGAAGAGTTTGTTGTCCTCTTTATCAATTTTTGCACCGTTTTCATCCTTTGTAATCCATGCACGTAAGTCAAAACCGCTGTCACCTTCATATTTGTAGAATGGGTCTTCATTTGGTGACATGTTCACAAATTCAACTTCTTGTTCATCTAAGATTAGTTTTGGGTCTGTGTACCCATTGTAAATACTCCAAATTTTAACTCTTTTTCCAAACATTATTCCTCTATTGTTTCTTTTTGCTTATTATTAATATATTTCTGTCTCATTTCAGTTGCGACAAATTGGTTGGCCGCTTTTACTATTGAACATAATGGATTCATATAAAACATGATTTTATCATCATCTGTTTTATCGATAATCCTAATTGCTTCATATTCTTCTTCCGTAAGACTGATGCCATATTTCTGACAAAGATAAAGGGAACGTTCACCTAGTTTCAAAGCAGACTTAATATTCGGATTAAATTCGTATAGCATTCCCTTGTTTATTTTCCACGTTTCTCTTGTATCAATAAACATTTCGGCTTTTGATATGTGTTGAAGCAAAAGCACCCTCATCAACATATCAATGTTAACCCTCATTGAAGAGAATTTGCTATTAGTACCGAATGCAACCTCATTAATACTGTAGGCAATTGAACAAAGATGATTCAGTACAATATCTATTAATGCACCTTGATACGCTGAACCACTGTCGTTATTCAATGAAAAACTACAATTTTTTAATTGTTCTCCTAAGTCATCAATCATTTGTTCTGAGTAACAATTGTATTTTTTTAACTTGTTACAGAACGTGATGTAATTTAAATTAATTTTTTCTACTGTTAGCATAATATTCTTACATTTATTTATGGCATTTGCAAATATACTGCTTTTATTGAGAAAACAAAAATAAAAATGAGGAAATAATCGTATTTCCCCATCAAATTTATCTTTTTTTAGGGCAACTATATAGGGTTTGGCCCCAATAAATGATTAATGCAGTCAGAAATGGCTGCATTTTGCTTTAATAATGTCTTGCGTCTAACGCTGCTTGTAATTCATTTGTGAATTTATCCCACAATGGTTTATATCTATTGTCTATCTCCAAAGTATAATTTATCGAATAAAACAAATCTTCGTGATATTTATTATAAAAATAACGAATTAATACGTATTATAATATGAAAAAGAAACTTATAAGATTAAAAGAATCAGACCTCCATCGGATTGTGAAAGAATCAGTAAATAGAGTGTTGAAAGAAGCAGAATATAATTTTGCATCAAGCACTGGGAACTATGATGTTAATTCTGATGAATGGAAAACTAACTATGATAGGATGTCAAACGATTATCGTGGACAAGAAAGGAAAAGTAACTCAAATTTGATGGATTTGCAAATAGCACATCATAATGGAATGAAAGGACGTGGTGACTACAATGGGGAGTTACCAAAAACCAAACAAATGTACCCAAAAGGCAAAGCAGAGTCCATTGATACGATAATATCAAGTGGTTTGAGGCGTGTTAATGGTGGCATATCCCCTTCTGAAGCATTCTCTGATTTCAAACCATTCTCAGAAGAAGAAAAGCAATACTATAGTGATGATATGATAAGTCAATATTATATACCAATTGGAACTGTATACGGTGACACCCTTATGCTTATATACGATACTAAGAAAGGAAAGTATATTGTGCCAAAAGAGCCAATTGAATTATAGAAATTGAATTATTAAGCCACTTTGCATAGTTTTAACTCACTCCAAGTAACAATCAGTCCAATGGACTTATTGAACATATCCACAAAGCGTTCCGATTGGGACGCTTTTCTTGTGTTCCAACGGTACACAGCCTCGTCAATATACGACTGCAAATGCTCGTCAGAAACATCGTGATAGCAACCACTAATCATACGTCTGAAATGACTCCAAAAACCCTCAATGTTGTTGGTGTATGTCTCACCATCAACAACATACTGCAACTGTCCGTGATTGCAAATCTTGTGGTTATAACCCATTCTTGCAAGACGATTGTATGAGTTCAATTCATCTGTGAATACAGTAGAGCCTTCCTCAACGAACTGCGAGATAATAGGCTCTATCGTGTCACGATTGGTATTCTCCACAACCATAGCACGAACATAGGACATAAACTCAAACTCGCCATCCTCGTTCTCAATCTCAGAACGTTCCATCATACCAAAGACAGGTG
>Ga0326512_10001671_pt1 | contig 16821 bp, 19 predicted proteins | sample 1_2617_0518_D_FD_203652 | JGI IMG/M metagenome (GOLD analysis project Ga0326512, IMG submission 203652) | Bovine rumen microbial communities from UC Davis, California, United States - 1_2617_0518 | ecosystem: Host-associated > Mammals > Digestive system > Stomach > Rumen | place: USA... | reverse complement strand
CTGATTCCAACGGGAGATAATCCGCATATTCACCAATGTTCTGTGCATATATCTGTGCGAATAAAATTCTCTTATCTGCCTTCCGCTTCTGCTCAAACTGGTTCAGGTCTGCGTTGATTCGGGAAATCTGTTCGTCAATGATGCCGGTAAGACTCCTGCATTCCGCTTCGAAGGACTTGAACGGCTTTTCATAGTCCCGTTTGGTTTCCTTGCGCTTGTCCTCAATGGCAGTCTTGATCTTGCGGAGTGTGGCAATATCCTTCTTGCGCTCCGGAATATTGTCTTCTGTTACTTCAAGGTCTGCGTATGCGGTCATCATTGTGGCAAGTTCCTGCCGCATTTCCTGAAAGTTGCCGGAAATGACTACCGGCTGCATGATGCTTACTTTGAATTCATTCATCTTCTTTGTCCTCATAGCGTGTGTCTTCGTACTCTGCTTTATCTGCGTATGCATTGTATCCAAGTGATGCAATTCTTTTGATGTTGCCGGATTCGTAGTCCTCTGAGAACCTTACATTTCGGTAATCGTATACCATTCCGTCATCTGTTTTTGGCCTGTAATCTGGATGCACATTGATTGCTACGGGGACGGTCATACCGTTTCTGTGCATATAATCAGCAATGTCGTTTGCCTTTTCATAGAGGTAATCAAGAAGTTCCTTTTCTTTCGGTTCGATTGATCCTTTCAATTTCTTCCCTCACTCTTTCCTTTGTTTCCTCGTAATTGGTGTAACTTCTGCATCTTCCTCGCTGTTCGAAGCATTCTGCCAGATGATCGCAGGTCTGGCAGTCAGTCCCAGGCTCCGTTGTGGGCGGCTTCTTCGATGTAGTAGCGTTTTTCTTCCTCGAAGATTCTCTCGTCTTCTTCTTTTGTAGGTTCAGGCGTTGTCTTCTGTTCATTGGTCATGTTGTAACATCCTTTCCAGTTCATCGGTTGCGGTAAGGTTTATTGTGCATTCATCAATGGCACTTATTACCTTTGCAAACTCCTTGTACTTTGCATACTTGCGTTTGAAGGAATTGAGTTCGGCAAGTGCATTCCTTAAAACCTGTTTCCAAAGTGCGGAATCCTCATGCGCAGTTACCACATTTACAAATGTTGCAGATGCTTTTGTTGACTTGCCAGCCACGTTGACAAATGCCGGAACCGGTGTGATCTGTATTTCCTGCGGCTCTCCATCATCGGTATCAGCGATTTCAATCTTAACCTCAATCTGTCCGATGATTGCCGCTGACTGTCTCAGCCGGTACTTTTCTGCGGCGATGCTGTCATTCCATTCAAACATGCTGTGCGTGTCTGCTGTTTCTGGTCTGGAATATTCCAGGAATGATTTACTTGTAACTTTGCCTTCCTTCTCTTCGATGCTTTCCAGCGCCTTGCCAACTACCTGCGCTGGCACTTTGTAACTGTATCCGCTTCTATACGAATACTTTTTGCTTTCAAATGCCGCCATATTGTCTCCTTTCATTGTTGTCGTTCCTGTGCTTGCCAGAACTTACCTCTACGCATCGCACCGTGCCTTATCTCGACTTGCCATGACTGCCTCAACGCACCTCGACATAACATTCCGAACCAGAACGCACCTCACCAAGACGCACCCCGACTGCCAAGCCTCGCCTATCCTATCCAAATCAGGACTGGCCTTTCCGGAACTTGCCTAAACTGCCATACCATAACGAGCCGGAACAAACATTACCGCGACTGAACACAAGGTACCTCTCCTTGCCATGACTGCCAAGCCAGAACGCACCGTACAACCCTCACCGAACCTCGCCTTGCCATGACTGCCATGCCAAGCCTCGCCTCTACTGACCGTACAACACCGGAACCTTCCTGGCCTAACCCCGACTGCCGAACCGCACAGAGCCTATCCTTTCCCTGACAATCCTTAACTGGCCGTGACTGCCACGATCAGACAGTTTCTACATGGAACTTTCCAAACGCCCCGTCCCTCTCGGGGCGCCACTCTCCGACACCTACGGAATAACCACCGGCCTGAATGCAGGAAAGAATATCATCGAGTTTCATGTTGCTGTTCTCGTTGTATTCCAGAATCATGTCAACATACCAGTTCTCAAAGATAGGACGGTATCTCAGGTCTGCGGAACCCATGCCGACTTTTACAATGTCCTCTCTCAGCTTCGGTGCATCGCCTTTGATCTCTGCCAGTTCGCCGCCGTCTTCTGCGTTGAGGAAGTAAGCCCCTCTCAATTCCATCTGGTTTTTTACCCATCCGAGCCGGTATGCCGCACTGTTTGCCGCCATCTTGAAGCTGTTTGCCGGGAACCCGAACTTTGCGCCATCTTCAATGGCCTTGTCGAAAAGTTCCTCTGTGACGACTTCTCTGTTTTCGTTGGTGCTTGCGTCCTTGACGGTCTCTGTCGGCATAGGAGTGATCCAGTACAGCGCACGTGCGAAATCGTCAAAAGGCATCTTCTCCGGTTTCTTTTTGGTTTTGTTCTTGCCCTGCTGTGCTTCGAGCATTTCACGCTTTGCCTTTTCGCTCCAGGCATGGACGATCAGCGGAGAATCACCGACAATGCGGATTTTCACATGCTTGATAGAAGGCATCCTGATTGCTACTGTTTCAACTTTCTTTGCTACTGCCATTGTTTTTCTCCCTTCATTGAAAAATTGTGCTATAATCTATGTGAGCAAGCACAATGCCGTGTGCTTGTCTCCCTTCATTGTTGCCGCTCCTGCCAAGGGCGGCATTTCTTATGCCTTTTTGAGGTCTGTAACCTCAAACACATTCTGCCAACGCTGGCTGTTCCTTCTCTGGATTGCCTGCCGCCTTTTTCTCTGTCTGCTTTCCATCCTGTAAAGGATTACTGCCAATGCACCGGCAAGCAGGACAATCGTTCCTATCAACATTCCATTTACCACTTCGGTCTCCTCTCACTGATATTTTTCGCTGGTATCTGTCTGAAAGAATGCCGGACAGAACAGAAAACAATCTATCCGCGTTTAATGTGGTTTGTTTTTCTACACGGCATTCCCGCTTTTCTCCGCAACGGTAATGCCGTGAAGTCATTATCGTTATACCCGTATCTTTTGTCATAGGTCTTGAGCCTTTCCATCCAGAACTGTTCTGGTGTGATCTGCCTCTGGCTTCTTATTTCAGGGACTTTTGCGAGTATTTCAAACATTATTTCTTGCGGTAAATTGTTGAAATCACTTTGCATCCTCTTATTTATGTGCCTGCCATTCTTGAGGGCTGTTATATGTTGGTTTCGCCTCTTTATCGGGTTTGATGTTCTTCCAACATACTTCATCCCTGTATCAAGAAATGTTATGCAATATATGTATTCCATAACTACTCCCTAATAAGAACATCGACCGGGACATCGAAAAGGTCAGCAATTTTTAACAACTTGTCTGCTTTTGGCTTGCTCTTTTCGGTCTTCCACTGTGACAGTGTTGCAGGCGCAATCCCTGTTGCCTCTGCAACTTTTGCATCCGTGTAACCGTGCTTGTCACGGATCAGAGCATACTTTTCGTAAGACATAACCCTCCTTTCTTGTTTTGTGCCAGGGAATGTTGTATAATTAAGAAAACTTAATATTCGCAATCCCCATTGATACTTACTGTTTCGGGTTGCTCATCCAAAACATACATTTATTATAATTAAGGAACCTTAATTTGTAAAGGGGATAAATTAAGTTTTTCAAATTTTTTTAGGAGGTATCCCCATGACCATGTATGAAATTTATGAGAAATTAAGGGACGCAAAAGGCTATACAAATGCAGATGTTGGGCGTGCTACCGGCGTTTCCACGGCAACACTAAGCCAGTGGAAAACGGGCCGGTATACTCCGAAAATGGACAAACTTGAAAAAATCGCCACTTTTCTGCATGTTCCTACCGAATACTTGATTACAGGAAAACTACCCTCTTTGGATTGTGATGCGACAAAGATTGCTCAGTACGTGATTGACAATGATACCGTCCGGTTGATCGTTGAAGGCGTGCAGGGGCTTAACGAAAGAGAACGCGAATGGGTGCTTGAGGCTATCCAGTTTATCAATAAGAAGAAACAAAAAGCGCCCAACGGTAACTAAGACCATTGGGCGCTTTCCACACGGGGAGGGAACCGAAGTGAAAGAAAAAGCATCTTTATTATATCGTTATTTATCCGGCTTTCAAGGGGTGACTGAATGAAAAGAGCGGCATTATACATCAGGGTCAGCAGTGACAAGCAGGTAAAGGAAGGTGATTCCATACCGGCACAGAGGGAAGCACTGCGGAAATACGCCAAAGAACACAATTTCCTGATTGCCGGAGAATACATTGACGATGGTATCTCCGGCACAAAGTACAGCCAAAGAGACGAATTGCAAAGAATGTTGTCCGATGTGGAAGCCAGGAAGATTGATATTATCCTTTTCACAAAATTGGACAGGTATTTCCGGTCAGTACGGCATTACACAGCAACACAGGCAATACTTGACAAGTACGGTGTGGGATGGACTGCCATTTGGGAGCCAATCTATGACACAACAACTCCGCAAGGCAGACTGATCCTTAACCAGATGATGTCCATAGCGCAGTTTGAAGCCGAAAACACCGGACAGAGAATCCGGCAGGTTCAGGCTTACAAACTGAGCCAGAAGGAAGTGATTTCCGGACAGACAACGGCTGGTTACAAAATTGTAAACAAGCACCTTGTCCCTGACGAAAATGCGGAACATGTGAAAGAGGCGTTTGAGATGTATTCCGCCTGTGGCTCCATAAACCAAGTAATGAGGGTGTATTCCGGCAAGTACGGTATGCCTTCATCCAAACCGGCTTTCAAACGGATGCTTTCATCACCCTTTTACAAGGGCGAGCATCCAACAGGGATAACGGACTTCTGCCCGGCTATTGTGCCGCCTGATCTGTGGGATGATGTGCAAAGGAAACTGAAAATAAACATCAAGTCCAATAACCGGCAAGTGTATCTGTTTTCGGGCCTGATCTGCTGCGCAGAATGCGGCCGCCACTTTGGAGCCAATACCAGGCGCCGCCAACGGGGTAACTGCCTGACGATCTCGCATAATTACCGTTGTGTTGCGTACTGGCAAAAAATACCTAAAACCTGCGACAACAGCAAGATAATTACGGAGTCAGTATTGGAGCGTTACCTAATAGAGCACATAAGGCCAATGGTACAGGACTTAATATTACAGTATGAGATTGAGGAAAAAGCCAGGGACCGGACAGCGGACCGGATCGCGGCGGCAGAGCGGAAACTATCACGCCTGAAAGACCTGTATATCAATGATCTGCTTGATATGGAGACGTACAAGGCCGACAGAGCCGCTTTACTGACGGAGATAGAGGATTTACAGGGAAGAGCCACGGAAGGCCGTACAAAGGCCGCTGACAGCCTTAGAGGGCTTTTATCGCCTGATCTGTGGACTCTTTACGCCGACTTTACCAAAGAGGAAAAGCGGCGATTCTGGAGGGGAATCATAAGCCGTATAGAGTTTGGAAAAGACAGAAGTATCAACGTGATTTTTTTGTGATCTAATGTAATTTTTTTGCAGTTTTGACCCGTTATAAGTCACCTGTACAGTCATGTACCGGTATTTTATAACTGGTCAATATGCACATATCTTCGTGAACCACAAATGGGATCATAACAACATCTTTGTCTTCCATTTGTTCTCCTATATAGCCCCCAGCAGTTTTTACACTGCCGAGGGCTTTATTATGCACCGGGATTCCCGTTGGTGCTCAAAACAGTTTGCCGTGCTTTGTCTCGTAGGCTTTCAACTCTTTCATGTACTCCGAGATATGCACAGTATTCAGGCGTTCGGCTTCTGCCTGTGCGGAGTCGTAGCGGATTCCAAGAGCTTTTCTTCTTGCGTCCCCGGAGCCGTGTTTGTCCGCCCAGATTTCAATCCCGAGTTCAGTGTCAGTCTTGTCGGGAAAAGGCACAGGAACCTGTTCGCCCCTTGCCAGTGCTTTCCACTGGTCACGGGACATATAAGCAATATCAAGGTCAATGTCATCATTCCAGCCGGACAGTCGCCCATGTGAGGAATACTGGTAGATTGTGGATTTTTTCCATGCTCCGAAGCCTTTTTCATCTGTCCAGGGATTTGACTGGTATCCCGTCCGCTGATTATCGGCGTACTGTGCGCACCACAGCGGATAATTTGCCAGCCCCGACCAATCATGTGCCCGGCAGACGGACTTGCTCATGTAGATGCCGCAGGATACGCCGGTTTTCTTTTTGACGTATGGCAAAAACACCTTGCACCAAGCAGTGTCGCACTTCCCGAAAGCAGGATTCTGTTCGCCTTCCCAATCCACCCATAGGGTCGCTTTCCCGATATACGGGCGGATCACATTGAGGAAATGGTCAGCTTCCGCAATCTGGTTGCCGCCGGCCGCGTAGTGGTAAATCCCAAGCAGTTTACCGGCTTTTATGACTGCTTCTGCCATGCGGCGAAAATCAGGATTTATATAGCTTGTTCCTTGGGTTGCTTTGACAATTACAAAGTCGCACGGCACTTTCGCCGGGTTTAGCCCCGCCTGGTAGCTTGCAGCATCTATTCCGTTAAGACTCATTCAACTCACCCTCCAACTTCGGAAGCAGACCGCCGTGCTTTACGAGATTAAGTTCCTGCACTGCCGCCTGCACAATGTTGTCGATGTCGCTGTCTGTAAGCGCAATGCCAGCCCTCGCCGCCGCAATACTGACCGCCCTCGCTGCATATTTCCGCCTGATTTCGCCGGACGGGTCTGCGTGCTCCATAGTGTTGTAAAGCTGTTCCGCTGCATAGACTGCTGACCACGCCGCTTCACGGATGCTTTCCATTTTGGCGTTCTCTGTACTGGTTTCCAGCCAGTGCTTGACGGTCGGGGCCACGATGCAGGACACGATCACGATTACAAGCCGCAGAATCAGGGTGATGATTTCAACATTCATATGGTATCCACCTTTCAGATAAATTTGTTTTCGTTCTTTACATGCTGATAAGTTTCTTTGATATGGGATATTGCGCTGACCGCCTTGTCATTTTCATAATCGGCATGGCTCCGGCAGAAGTCGCGGTAAAACTTCACGTCCGCAAGGATTTGATTATACGATTCTTCTGAGTGTTCAAGCCCTCGCCGAAGTTCGTCATCAAATGCCAGGATTCTGCGCCTTGCTCCGTCTGCACTGCCTTTGTCCATCCGGTCTTCGATTCCCTTGACTTTATCGGACAGGTCGCCGATCGCTTTGAGGATTTTGCTGTCCTTCTCTTTTTTATTGTCGGAGCGCTGGATCAGGAATTGCACAAATGCGATAAAGCCGCCGCCGATTAACATGCCAACAAATGTCTGTAAAAGTTCCATGGCGGTCTGCCCTCCTATATCGTGTAAGTATCGTGCTTTCCTGTTTTGCTTGTGGTTACAACGGCTTTTCTGCCTGCAACGTCAATCCAGACGCTCCCGTCATCGGCTGTTGCATAGCAGTGTGCTCCGACTTTTTCAGCCTTTTCTTTCGGTCCTTTTCTTCCAGAGTGCCAGCCGGAATGATGGTAGTTGGAGCCGCAGATTTTAGGCTTCGTGGCTCCCATCAGGTTGTCATTTGTGGCGTTTCCATCCGTATGCCAGTGAAATTCCATTCCATGACATTTGATGCTGATTCCAGCCTTTTTCATGGCGGAAACGAAAAGATTGTTCGCAGGATTCTGCGCGTCCCCGGCAGTATGCCAGACAAATGTTCCACAGGTGAAATAGCAGAATGGAGACATGTTGTTGACATAGTGGTGTGCATCGTGCTCTTTGAGGTCTGCCGCCTTGCAGGAAAAGAGACACTGGAATTTGATCTCTCCGATCACTGCGGAATCGCTGGCCTTGTACCACCGATGATTAGCGACTTTCTGCGCCTGTCTACGTAGGCTGTTTCCGTATGTTTTCTGGTGCTTATCCAGTTCTGTTGTTTCAGGTAGATAGAGCCAAGTGACGGGGATTGCTTTTGCGATGGCAGACAGTCCACCGTAATGGTCGCCGTGTCCATGGCTGATAAATAGTGCGTCAATCTGTTTTACTCCCTGTGCTTTAAGTTCCGAAATGACAACGGGCGCGGTTTTCCCCATGCCGGTGTCAATCAAGACGCATTTGGCAATCGTTCCGTCAGGATTGTACTGGTATATTGCAGTGCAGGCTCCATAAGCGCTTTCATCTTTTTTGAAAAAGGGAATCATGTGAATACGGAATCGTGTAGACAATTCAGGTGTCGGAGTAACAGGTTTCAAAATCAGGTTTACTCTGTCCTGTACTTCGCCTGGCGTGTAACCACAGAAGGTCAACAGTAGTTCTCTGACTTTTCCCTTGCCGTAGTTGTCATTGATAACGTCCCTTGCCGCCTGTTCGATTGTCTTGCCCCTCATGCTGTAAATGGCATTGATTCGGGCCTGTACCTTGTCCGCCCAGCGTCCGAGTTTCTTTGAGCGCTCCGGATCCTTGCCGTAATGGTCTGCAATACAGGCAACGGCAATGATTTTGTCCTCAGTGTTGGACTTCACGGCTTCCGTCACGGCAGACTGGATTTTGTCGGCATTTTCAGATCCAAAGACGGACAGCAGGCGTTTTCGGGTGTCCTGCGTGCCGTACACTCCAATCAGCACGTCAGCCGCAGCTATCACGGTCTGGAGGTCGTCCATTCCGCCCATCTTGTCATATTTCGGACGGGCATAACCGAGGATGTCACTGCTGTGCGATGATCGTGTACGCCTGTAACATCCACCCTTATAGTTGCCGGAAATGTCCAAATCATCACCGATTGCCAGTTCTGTGTGATTGCTTTCCCCATTCCTGCCAAACACGATAATATCTCCCGGAAGAATGCCCGAACTGCCGCTGTGCCAAATTCCTGCCTTTTTAGTCTGTGCCATAAAAGGCTTGTGGTTGTTGGCATATCCGCCGATGATGTCCACACTTCCAAGCTGGTAAAACATCGCCATGATCGTGTTGGTGCATCCGGCAGTCTTTCCGCTGGAATGTCCGTGTTTCTTTAGGATTTTATCAACATCTGTGTTGACAGTCGGAGAACCGTCGAAGCGGTTCGCAATTTCCAGTAAATCGTAGACTGTTTTTCCCATCTGTTACCCCTCGTCAAACAAAACACAAAGTGTGGTCATTGCTCCAAGAGTTAAAAACGCAATAATCGTTGCAAATTTTCCCATCTGTTACCTCGTGAGTTGCGGGATAATAAAATTCATTTCTGCACATTTTATCCCCGATATTCGTAAGTTTTTAGCAAAAATGGCACATAAAATGCCGATTTCGGTGGATTAATCTCCCCCTGCAAGTGCGCCTGCGACAACAACGGCAGTGCTCAACACCTGAATATCATGAGATATATTTACTCCAAATGCCCATATTAATGAGAGGACTATTGCCCACACTAAAAACATAACGAAAGCATATGTAAATCTCATTTATCAATCCCCTTCCAGATTTTTATGTTTGCTGATGTAGCAGTCCCATCCGTGCGCAAAACAGTATGACTTGACCTTTGCAATTTCAGCAGGTTTTTTGCAGTAGTCTATGATTCTGACTTTTCCACTGATATGCTTCTGTGCCCACTTGCACCAGTCTTTTCTGTATTCAGTTTCTTCTTTGGATTGCTTGCGGAAGTCCTCATAGAAAAGCCCTTCCTGATTGATCGTTTGGATGATCCCTGGATGCTCCGTGACGAATCTTCTGACAAAAACGTCTCCGCCGTTAGGCATTACAATCAGGCCGATGTCAGTCTGGATTGTGTCAACGATGTCCTCAAGGGCATGGTAAACAGTTTCTTTGGACGGGGCTTTTCTCATAGGATTCTTAAACCCATGGCAGCACATGTAGTAGATGTCTGTGTTATCCAGATAGACGCCGATTGCTCCGGTGGCTTTTATCGTTTTGGCGAGATCAACAAGATGTGCTTTCCATTCGTCATCTGTAACATCAATCCAGTATTCTCCATCCCAGCCGTCATATTTTGCAATTCTCAGGTGCTTAAACTTGCCGTAATAACTCCGCTCACGCTCCAACGCACCGGCATTAATATAGCCGTAAACCCACACGCCACGGGCGCAGGCGGCTTTGATCGCCGCCGTGCTTATCCCGTCTGTGTCGATGACTGCGAGGTCGTGAGGTTTGGATTTGGAGAGGGCGCGGAGGACTTTGGATTCTTCGAAGCAATATCTCAGGCTCATGACTCATTCTCCACAATCCAACATTCATAGTTTCCGGTTTCGTCTTTGGCAAGGATTGCACATTTGCCTGTTCCTACACCTGTTACAACTCCATCCGATACTGTAGCTACAGTAGAATCAGATGTTGACCATGTGATTGTTCCTGTCAGCTTTGTATTAAGAGTAGCAGGGATTATAGGTGTTATATGGAAATACCTGTCTACACCGGCACCAAAGCGGATCATATCTAAATCATTTGAAACCGGCTTGTAAACGCACACGCTCCATGCATCCTCTGATGCTGTCATAGCCTCCCTTTGGGGATTTCCTTGTACATCAATATACCCGGTAATTTTCGTTTCGCTTGTATCGGCAGGTGTCCCATCAAGTCCCGGCTTGAATCTCTGGCATACCTGCATGATACTTACCCAAGGATCGATGAAAGCCAAATCAAGATGAGAATGCCCGCTCAGCTGGATAAGATTTCCGCCGTTGGCAATAAAGGACTGTAAAGCTGAAATTATTCCAGCACTGTTACCAGTAGAAATATTATCGTAAATCTGCGTGGTGATTGGTGTTTGATGTACGACAAAGAATACTGTTTTAGTGGTATCAAGTGCAGTGGCGAGCCAGTCGGCAGATGATGAGCCGTAAACGTATCTTGCACCATTGCTGGCATTTAAAACAACAAACCGGACACCAATCCAGTCAAAATCAATATAGTAATCGGTTCCGTTTTCATTCTTGTTGAATGTAATGCCTTTATGCGCAGAACAGTATGCCTGATACATCTCTTCAAGCGACAGCGTATATGGTCTTGTCGAGCCTCCAGCATATGGATTAATATCATGATTTCCCACGACAAAAAAGTAAGGAATGCCAATCGACATAAACTCTTCTGTACAAATCTGCCCCCTGTCAATGGTTATTTTTTTAGTCTGATCCCCATCAGTAAAATCACCCATGTTGAGGATGAAATCGGTTTTTACTGCTTTTGTAAATGCCGACATGTTACTTATCATGTTTTTGAAGTTTTGTACTCCACCGGCATTGTTTGAATACCTGTGTATATCTGTAGCAACAAGGAATACCAGGGACGGTTCTGTAATATTTTCTCTCGTTTTGCTGATTGTATCAGTCAATTCTTCGATATAGTAGCTTTCTACATCACTATTTGCGACAACCTTTCGGAATATTATATTGTATACTGCGTCCTCATAGCTTGAGCCAATAGGTACATACAGAATAATATTGTATGAAGTGTCCTCTTCTGCGATAAATTTGCGAATATAATTTGCACCAATTCTTTCGCCAGTTCCAACACTGCTCATTTCACCAAGCCTATATACAGATATTGATGGATGTGCTGACGCCGTTCCGGATAAATATGTCAATATAACTTCATATTCCTGTCCCGATTCTAACTCCAATGCTCCATCGGTCCAGCCTGTTACAGTTCCTGTTAAATGACTAATTTTTAATATACCGTTGAGTTTTGCCTTTGCTGCCGCACCCCCACTGTATGTTGATGCACCATTTAAAGTTATGCAATCCCCTTCCCGTGTAATCGAAAGCCCATATGAAGATGTTGTGTCAGCCCCTATAGTTACCGCATAATCAACGAGGTTGAGCAAATTGCGTATATTTTTATTGGAAAAATCTTTTAAATCCTTTTCCTTCTCTTCGGTTAAATCTTTTAAGGTAACAAGATAATGTGCGTTATTAAATACATATTCGTATGCATTATTAATATACAAACATAAATTGTATTTAACTCCTTCTTCTGCCGTAAAATAACATATAGCACTTTTTTTATCCGCACCGAACAGATTGTTTGTTGTTATAGTTGTGGAACCACCAGTTTTATATACGCTGCACTGCAGTGATACGGCATCGTTTGCCGTATACTCACCAGAAATTAATTTCACAATAACTGCATACAAATGTCCGGCTTTTAACTCAATTCCATCGCTCCAATTTTTAATTGTGTTAGAATTATAGGCAATCCTTAAAAAAGACCCACTAAGCCGAATCGAAACTCTTTCCGTTGAACTGCCATTCAATACAACATGTTCTTTAAATCTTTTAACGGCAATTCCTCTATAATCTGTTCCAGATGCTGGTATATCTGCATATTCATCGTAGTCGTAATTAATGCTACCACTTAAATCATTGACCAAAAGAGATGTGGTTTCAATACCGTCTCCAGTAACAGCCGCATCCGCCGCCCTGCCCTTAACAGATAGGGTGTCATCTACATCAATCGCTCCCTCTGCCTGTGCCGCAGACTCCGCCGCTTCCTGAGCCTTTGCCGCCGCCTGTTCCGCGTGATATTTTGCATTGGCGTGATAATAAGGACTCTGGTCTCCAACATCAACGCCATTCTGTTTTCCGAGTGCGTAACCTTCCGCAACCCGTGATTCTGCCGAAACGTCCTGTGCGATAGAAGCATAGGACGCCATAAGTTCGGCAAACTCTTCCTCTGTCCCCTGGAAGCCCTTTGCGACGGCATATTTATATGCCGTTACAGGGCCGAGGTTTTTCCTCATTACATTGATGTTACTCATTGATTGCCTCCATTACCAAGTCGCCATCTACCAGATTAAAATCCACCTGTACAGACGGGGTTCTCTCATAAAACAGCTCTCCGTCCACAATCTCAAATGCCATCCATCCAGCAGTGCCAGCCTGCTGTTCCAGCTTATCCACACGGTCGAGTGTCGCGTCCACATCCGCCTTTGCGCTTAACGCACTCGCCGCACTGTCCGCAGCGTCTGCCGCACTCTGAGCCGCACTGTCCGCCGCTTCCTGTGCCGCTGTACCAGCATCATTCAGTGCGCTGATTGCCTGAGAGATAATGTCTGCCTGCTCTGGTGGTATCGTCCCGTCAGGACGGGCTTTCTGGCGGACAGGGATCTGGACGGAGTAGCGGACTGCGCCGGAGATTCCCTGCTCAACCAGTATCCAGCAGTACACGGGCAGACCGGTCGCAAGCAGGGTGTTGGGGATTGAGACCTCCCCGTCACTACCCATCATCACGACTGCCGTACCGTACTCGGAGTTAGCAAAGTGCGCCTGAAAATGCACCGGCAGACCTTTGACGCCAACAAGCTGGAGAATCAGGTCGTGATCGTCTCGGTATACCGGCTGTGTCCGGGTTTTTCGGAGTGAGCCGAAAACGGCTTTTACATAAGTTATATCCATATCAGTTACCTTTTAATGTCCTTTGCGAGCATACCAGAAAAGCTATTCAACTTTTCTCCAATAGTAATTGATGTATATTTTTCTTCGATACAGTCATATTCACTTGCGACAACCCTCGCCGTAATATCCTCGCCGGTAAACAAATGTATTCCAACAAGATCGCCAATATCCGCATTAAAAGCTCTTGTTATTTGCATCGGACGAAATGACGCACCATATCCATTGTAAACATTCTTATCAACTATTTTGATACTATAGGAAGGATCACGCTTTAATCCATTTCCGTAATTTATTGCTTTTTGATTTAAAGCTTCCAACGATGGCTTTACAGAAAAATTTGACGAGCAATCGAGTAATGAAGCAATCCCCATTCCAAGGAAAAACCGCCCTCCTGTTATTCGGATTTTACTTCCTACATAACAGGTATCCGCATCATTTTCTGCGCCTTTCCAATATGGAATAATATACGGAATTTCTTGATCGCGTTTTGATGTAATTGTAGTGTCAAATATTTCTCTCCCAGCCGCAATATACTCTGATACAGTATCGCTATATGGAGAAACATCAATCACAATTCTTATTTGCGTATAGAGGTTTACTGAAGACAATTTAATGATGCCGCCGGTAATGTCTGCAATGCTGCCCTCTGAACATTTAAGAAAATCCAAAAAGCGTTTCGGTTCATCAATCACGCATCTATAAATACTTTCAGGAAAAGTCCTTATTGGTATACTTATGTCAAGCACACTATTATCATACAGATTGGGATATGCATAATAATGAAGCATGTTGCTTATCAAAGACGAAGGCGACATTGACTGTGGAGTCCGTGGCAGTGCTATGCAATTACGCATGATGAAATGACACAGTTCTTCAGCAACGGCGGTTCTTGTTTTCTCTGTTCTTTTTACATCCGTAATCACATACATGTTTGAATTTTTGTTTTCGCTTTGCAAAATATTACCAGTAATAACGTGTCTTACAAATTTTCCGCTTTCCTGGCAGGTAATATTCATCTCGTTTGTCAGCGTATCAGCATCTTTTTTAATACTGCACGATGTAACGGCATCTTGCAGTGTGCCTAAAAGCGCAAATGGCGTATTGCTGTAAACATGTATGTTCATAAAATATATTCCCTTAATGCAACTTTTGCTACTGGATTTTCAGCGCCACTTAATGCATACGCTTTAAACCTCAAGCTATAAGGATTAGGCGGAACAACCGGTGTATTCCAACTTCTGCTGTATATATGACTTTCCATAGAATTACCAGATGCGTTATAAGCAAATTTTGTTTCAGTGTCGTAATAAAGCGCAGTATCGTCATTAATATTAACAACTGTAAAAGTCGTCCAGCTGTTACCGTCTTTTGTCCAGCTTAATGACACATAGCTTATTCCAGACAAATAAAAAATTGGATTAATATATATACCCTTGTTGTATTCATTGTAAACATAGAAGTTTGAGCCAACTACCATGTCCACAAACGCATCGCCGGAATACTTGTCCTCTCCAGTATAATCACCATTATTTTTCAGAAATTTCCGGGGATCACAATCGAAAATCAGATCAAAGGTGGACACATCATTAGAACCATAAAATTTCGGCGTTGTCCCTCCGGCATACGTTCCAACTTTGTAATACTCAGGATGAATCGTGTCCTCAATTTTCCCGTAAATACTATCAGACATAAGGATCCCAAGAAACCTTGAGACGTTCTCTGCGGCATTCTGCGTACAAAAACAATGATAAACGACATTTTTATTTTTCAGCCGTTTGTTGCTTGTATGCATGTCCCTTGTCAGCCCTTCAATGGATCTTGCGCTATAATCAAAGTCAGGTAATTCTGCATCATTAGTGCCAATAACATAAATATTGTATGATGCAGACGAATATCCATTAAACGTAAATGTATCCATCATAAGCTACCTCTCTGCAACAGATATTCTCTCTGCATCATCTCCATGATTTCATCCGCCAGTTCCTGATCACTCTTCCCGTTCCCATACACATTAATCACGGGGGCAAAAGTCCTGTTCTGTCCACCTGCGTTTTTCACGGCTTCCTCAATGTCACGCATCAGACTTTCGTGTCCATATACGATTTCTCCGCCGGGACGGTCGCCGAAACCGTATTTCCCGAGGACAGTTGGATTTGTAAAGAGCCATGGTTCCTCGTAAGCCTTGGCATACCAGTCAACATCTACGTGTGGAATGGAAAACCAGCCCACGATTTCCTCCCACCAGATGTTCAGATGGGGGAGTTTAATGTCCGGAAATTTCAGCTCGAAATCGAAAGAATCCTTGATATTCTCGATTGCATCATGGACAAAATTCTTTGCGGACTCGAGAGGATCCTCGATAAAATTCTTCACGCCTTCAAAGGTGTTCCGCACTTTGTCGCCGATTGCGCTGACCCTTTCGTCAAATCCATCTTTCAATCCCTGGATTTTTTCGATAGCGCCGGACTTCAAATCCTCGACCTTCTGCACGGCGCTCGTCCGCAGGTCCTCGATTCCCTGCAGGGCGCCGTCTTTTAGCCCTGTGATTTTCTCGACAGCTCCGTCCTTCAATGCGGTCGCCTTGTCAACGATTCCGTTCCGGACATCATCAAACTTCTGCTTGGCTCCGTCTTTCAGGCCGTTTATGTCGGAAATCACATCGTTTGCGAGTCCCTTAAATTTTGCCGGAACATCCTGAGATAAAAACCGCGCAGCTTTTCCAACGTCTTCCTGAATCTGGCTCCATTTCTGCTTGAGTCCGGTCGCAAGGTTTTTCGCCGTTGCCGTGATTTTGTCCCAGTTTTTGTAGAGCAGGACGCCGCCAGCGACAAGTCCGGCAATTACGCCGACTGCAATGCCTATCGGCGCAAGCAGTGGCGCCCCGAGCGCAAGCGAAAGTCCGCCGAGCGCTGTCATGATTGTTCCGACCGTACTAATTACCGTCCCGAGAATCACCAGCACCGGACCGATTGCCGCAACGACAAGCCCGATTGTCGCAATCATTTGCTGCTGAGCGGGGTCGAGCGAATTGAATTTATCTACAAGTCCATGAATGAAATCAGCGACTTTCTGGATTGTCGGGGCGAGCGCTTCGCCGAGGGATGTCACGGCAACGTCTATGGACGATTTCAGCTTTTCAAGAGAGCCGCCAAAGCCGCTCATCATGGCATCGGCCATCTCATTGGTCGTCCCGCTGCAGTTCTCCAGCGAGTTGCTCAAAGCCTCCACTTTATCCGGAGCCGTGTTGATCAGGGCAAGCCAGGCAGCGCCCTGGTTTTTCCCAAAAATTGCGGAAGCTGCTGCCAGCTGTTCTTTTTCGCTCAGTTTCTGAAAAGAGTCGTGGAGATTTTTCTGGATCTCCACTGAGTCTTTCATCGAGCCGTCTTTTCCCCAGACAGCTGACGCGGAGATGCCGTACTTCTCCATTGCATCCCGCGCGCCCTTTGCCGGATCAGC
>Ga0326512_10001670_pt1 | contig 16836 bp, 13 predicted proteins | sample 1_2617_0518_D_FD_203652 | JGI IMG/M metagenome (GOLD analysis project Ga0326512, IMG submission 203652) | Bovine rumen microbial communities from UC Davis, California, United States - 1_2617_0518 | ecosystem: Host-associated > Mammals > Digestive system > Stomach > Rumen | place: USA... | reverse complement strand
TGATGTCGTTCCACCACGACTTCTTCTGAGCCTTGATCTCCTCAATACGCTCTATGGAGAGTCCGAATTTCTTGGTCAGTCCCTCCACGATGGCCTTATCGCAATATTTCACACCCAGCTTCTCGGCTAACTTGCGTCCTACGGTACGCCCACCACTACCAACTTCGCGATTGATGGTGATGACAAATTTTTCATTCTTGTCCATAATCTTTCTTTTGTATTTCCATTATCTTGTTTTTATGCCTCAACAACGGGCCTCGGCCCTTATCGGGGGGCAAAGGTACTAAGAAAATCCTAAACCACAAAATGATTTCAGGTTTTCTTTTTATCTTAAAAAACAATAAAAAAGAATTCCAAATATAGAATTCCTATTATAGGATTTGTATAATCCAGCGCATTTGTTTAACTTTGCAGGAAAAAGAAGCAATATGGAGAATCCTTTTTATATCACCGGTGTAATCCCAGAACCATATTTCTGTGACAGGGAGAAAGAAACCACGAGGATAGAGCGCACACTCGAAAACAAAGCGCACATCCTGCTGACTTCGCTCAGAAGGATGGGAAAGACACAGCTGATCCGCCACGTGTTTGAACAATCAGCCATCAAGGACACCAGTTGGCAGCGGATTATCGCTTCGATTACCGAGTCAAGGAGTCTGTTACAGGCAGTCTTCAATGGTGATTCTGATACAGTTGCACGCGGAGTTGATTTAGCACACGATGAGAAACCCAGCATACTGAGCTATAACGATGAGAATTCGCTGGCATGTGTACTGGCTATTGCTTTCCATTATGCAAAAACGACTATACCTTCTATCGGGAACTCCCCTCGGGGAAAGGCTTTGCCGACCTTGTGCTGATGCCCCGCAAGCATGTCGACAAGCCGGCTGTTCTGCTGGAACTGAAATACGACAAGTCTGCCCATGCTGCTATACACCAGATTTACCAAAAAGAGTACAAGGGCAAGGTTGCCCAATACGGAGGTCAAGTCATTCTTGTCGGTATTAACTACGACCCCAAGACTAAGAAACATGACTGCAAAATAGAAATACCGTCTCGACAACCGCCCCATTATGAAAGTTGCCCCTAATTTCTCCAGCAAGACGAGGAATGTCGAAGAGTGGAAGACAGAATAAATGCACTGATTCGTAGTGTATCCATTGGTAAATGGGCAATTGTTGCTGCTAGAGCTGTTGTATAGGAAAATGTAACCTAGGGATGTGTGGCTGTTGACAATCCTGCAAGAATTGATAATAAGAATATAAGCTATTAAAATACAATAATGAAATACGATGTATTTATAAGCTATAGCCGAAAGGACACTGCGATTGCAGACAAGATTTGTTCTGCTCTTGAACATCAGAGAATAACATATTTCATCGATCGTAAAGGGATTGGTGGTGGAATGGAATTCCCTCAAGTTTTGGCTGAAGCAATCATGAATAGTAGTATAATGCTATTTCTTGGAAGCAAGAATAGTTATGAGTCAAAGTTTACTAGCAATGAGGTAACCTTCGCATTCAACAAAATGGCAAAAGGGTCAATCATACCATACGTCATTGACAATTCTACGTTACCTCCTGCATTAGAATTTACTTTTAGTAGCATCAATATCAGGACTATTCAAGAACATCCAATTGAGACTACCTTAATGAAAGACCTATGCCATATATTGAAAAGAGAGTATATAGAGATTAACAAATTCAATAAGCAGCTAACACCAGGAGGCTTAAATGATAATAATCCTCAAAGTCCTGTTGGGAAAGAAAAAAACATTCCTAATTCAAGTTTCGATGTGAATGTTAAGTCTAATCAGCAAAAGGGCACAGGAAAATCCACCACTACACCAAATATAAAGCCGTCGTCAAAAAATAGGAATGAAGGAAAGCACATGACAGGTACTTCAAATCCGATAAAATCAAGTCAAAGAGGACCTTATGAAATGAAAATTACTGAGAGAATAAAACTATATCGGGCATTGGGAATGATCAACGCAGCAAAGGAATTAGAACGCAACATTAGGAAGGATAGTAACTGGTGGGAACGACTATTGGGAACTTCTAAGGTAAAAGAAAAAGAACGTAACATTAGAAAAGATAGTGACTGTAGGAAACTATTTTATTTCTTCTTTGACTTCTCGCAGGAATCAATCCTTAATTATTTGATTACATTGTTATCTCTTGTGGCACTAATAATGCTAATGTATTATTACGGATATTTTAATAATCATCCTTTTCTTGTCAGCGAGCTTTTAATTACATTATTGATTTCATTTGTGGGCATGCGCTGTACTCTAAATTTAGGTTTGGCGACAGATGACTCTGAGGAAATAACCAATTTCCTTAATGGAGTAGTTCTTATACCGTTTATTGTTCTATTTAGCCCTATTTGGAGCTTGCTTATTGCTGGCATATTATGGGGGCTTTGCTATCATATCTTTAATTTTACATTATTTCATTCCACAGGTGTCATTTATTTGATTTTCTCGACAGCATCTTTTACACTAATTACATTAATATACACTTTGTATAAAAGAAAGAAAAACCATTCGGGATAATCAAACATAGAATTAGCAACAAAGGAAATACTAATCATCTGGAATATGGACACATTGACTATTATTAACGACACTCTCGCTGTTAAATTGTGGATGATGATAGATTCAAAAGATAAAACGGCTCTTTATGATAACGTATGGTGTTTAAACAAAAAACGAAATAACAATGAATAAAGTAAAATACATACCGCAGCCTATAGACACTACGGATGTTAAGCTTCCTGAGGAATTAGGGCAATTGGTAGAACAGATGTCGAAGAACGTGCATGAGGTATGGGCTGAGACACGAATCAAACAAGGTTGGAAATATGGCGAACAGCGCAATGATGAGCTTAAAACGCACCCTTGCCTTGTGCCATACGAAAATCTTCCTGAAGAAGAAAAGGATTACGACCGAAATACATCTATCAGCACGCTGAAGCTGATCATGAAGCAGGGCTTCAAGATTGCAAAATAGAAGAGTTGATTAGTGATAGATTTAGTATCCTTCAAGAATCTATACTATATAGCATCAGCAATATTCCACTCTCTTTAGTCAAATTAAAATCAAACCCTATTCAAATATGATTAATAGCGTTAATAACAGACAGATTCGTATATTCATATCCTCAACTTTTCAGGACATGCAAGCTGAACGTGATTATTTAATAACAAAAGTATTTCCTCGCCTTCAATTTGAAGCTGCGAAAAGAGACGTTAGCATTGTCCCTTTAGACTTGCGATGGGGTGTGACGGAAGAGCAATCCCAAAAAGGAGAAGTGATACAAGTGTGTCTTCAAGAAATTGAAAACTCACATCCTTTTTTTATAGGTATTATAGGGAACAGGTATGGTTGGGCACCTACGGAATCTGAATTTCAGAAAAATGAGATTCTTAGAGAACGTTGGGGAAATTGGCTTGAAGAGGATGTCAAGAACAAATTGTCTCTTACAGAGATAGAAATGCAATATGGTGTCCTTCGATCAAAAGAGCATATGGATGCCAATTTTTTCATTAAAGAAAGCGGTGATCCCGATACGGAAGAGGACATAGAGAAAAAAGCAAAACTAAAGAATCTTAAACTTAAGATTCTGAATAATGGTAGGTATCCAGTCAAGGGCTATCAAACCCCAGAAGAACTCGGTAAATTTGTAGAAGAAGCAGTTCTAAGTATATTAAATGAGAAGTTCCCCCTTGAGAATTCTACTAAGGAGGAAATTGAACGAATGGCTCAAGATGCGTTTATTCATAGCCGTACCCAAACATACATTCCTATCGAGGAAAACTTTGAAGAACTTGACAACTTTTTGGATTCCGACAAGAATTTGTGCGTAATCAGTGGTAACAGCGGTATAGGTAAAAGTTCTCTTCTTGTAAATTGGCTGATTAAGCATCAAAACGATGGATACATTCAGGTCTTTTATTCTGTTGGTTGCGGCAATCACACCGAATCAACTGAGATAATAGAAACAAATATCATTGGCATAATCAAAAATGAATGCACTATAGATTTTGCCAATAGTACTTCTCTGGCTGAACTATTTAGTAATATACCCAAAGAATACAAACTGCTTATTGTCATTGATGGTATTAATCTTATAGAGGATGAAACCGACAAAAATCTTGCATGGCTACCTACTTCTTCACAAAATATCAAATACATTGTTTCAACACTCCCACAAGATGCCTCGATGGAGTTTCTTAGACGTAGAGATTGCAAGGAAATTCAAGTAAAGCCATTTAGTGCTTATCAAAAAAGCGATTTCATCAGTACATATTTAGGACTCTATGGAAAATCTTTAAGCACAGAACAGTTAAGAAAAATCACGTCAGCGCCTGTTTGTGAAAACACCTTGGTTCTGAAGTCATTGCTAAATGAGCTTGTTAATTTTGGCAAGCATGAAGAATTAAGTAATCGTATCGATTTTTACATTTCTTCTGTTGATGTAGATGCTTTCTTTCAACGGGTACTAGAACGCATCGAAGCTGACTATGGACTGAATGTAATTAGTATGTTGTTATCATTAATTGCTTTTTCTAGAAACGGACTTGAAGAAAATGAACTTCTCAGTATTTGCAAAATAAGTCAGCTTGAATGGTCACAAATCTATTGTGCTTTACAGTCACATTTTTCAGTTAGAAATGGTTTGTTATGGTTCTCTCATAAAAACATCGCTCGGGCTGTGTTAAATAGATATTCTGCCAAAGAACTTGAAGCGCGTCAACTAATTACCAAGTTTTTTGAAAAAGAATGCACTAAGAGGGCTGTTTTAGAATTAGCCTACCAGTTCTTTATGATGAATGAGGCAGAATCTTTATATAGACTCTTAGGTAACATCGAATCCTATTTGATATTGTCAGACAATGATATCCGCAGACTGCCCGTGTACTGGCATTATCTTATAAAGAAGAATAAAGATAAATTCACACCCCAAATTTATCTTCAACAAAAAAGGAAGCCTTCAGAAGAATTGGCAACAACCTATATTAATATAGGCCAATTCTTTGCTTGCATATATCTAGGAAAAGACGCTATTCCCTATTACAAAAAGGCAGAAGAACTATTGGATTTATATTCTGGAATAATGAATCCTCTGCGTTCAAAGAATTTAAACAATTTGGGAGATTATTATTATGGAAAACGTAGTTTTGAAGAAGCGTTAAACTGCTATAGTAAAGCCCTGCATGTTAACCAAACCGTCCAAGGTAAACTTTATGAAGATACTGCACTCTCGATGGCTAATGTCGGCCGAGTTTATAGCGCAATGCGACAATATGAAAAAGCAAAAAAACTTATACGAGAATCTATAGAAATCTCTAAAATTGTTTCTGGAGAATACAATATTCCTGCTATCTACCACAATAAAGATTTGGCAGACATTGAATATTACGAAGGAAATTATGGCGAGGCTATAAAACTATATATTGAAACTATCACACAATGGACGGAATATTATTCGGAACGCGAATTGTTAATTGCATTGTGTAACAACAAGATTGCAGAATGTTATTTCTACTTTCGAGATTATAGCCAATCGCTACAATATAATTTGCAGGCATTGAGAATTGCGAACGAAACTCTTGGCAATAATCATCCATATCTGGCTGCCCTCCTTGAGGAAATGGGTGAAACACGTGACTTACAAGGTGAAGCAGAGGCTTCGAAAGAATTGTATCAACAAGCCCTTAATGTATACAATGACATTAGTGTGGAAGGCGGAGGAACGTTCGAAACTGATATAAAACGATTACAGCTTGCCATAAACGGTCTAGACAAACAAGTTTATCTGCTGGACAGAAACAAACAAAATGTTACAAGTAAGAATATAGAAGAAACGAATGGTTCATCCATTCGTGAGGAATTACTGCATGACGTTGAGATTATACGTGCAGAACAGCATTCTTTGCAAGAGGGTAGAGCCAAAATGAATTCACATAAATTTGATGAAGCTTTATCTTCATTTTTGCAAGCACTACAACTGTTAAGCAAAACTAAGACCTTCGAAGATTGCAGTCTTGAGTATCTAAGGTGTCATAATGCTATACATTCATGTGCTATAGCGGCTGAAAAATTTGATATTGCAGAAACGCATCTTGTCAAAGCAACAGATATTACAAGAAAACTTTATGGAGACAACCATAAGGAAACTGCCAAGCTGTATGAATCTTTAGCTATTTTTTATCAACAAACCAACAGAGCTGAGAAATCAATAGAAATCCATCATCGAGCTATCAAAATATTGGAAAACTTGACAGATGTAAATAGTACCCTTGCAAATTCATATTTTATGCTTGGCTGTGCTTATAGTTCTAATAATCAGCATGAGTTATCATTGAGACCACTTCGTAAGGCTCTTGATTTACAAAAAAGTATGCCTGACAATGACCCTATTGCAATTGCGACAACATACACGATGTTGGGGAACGAGGAACTGTTCTTGCAATATGTCGATAAAGGAGTACAGCATCTTCAGCAAGCGTATGATATCTTTATTAAAGTAGAGGGAGCGAATTCTTCACAAGCAAAACTTATAAAAAGGAGACTGAATGATTATAAGCAAGAGTACATAAACGCCCCTAAACAATTACCAACAAAAGGCATTGAACAATCCAAAACAACAGATACAAAACCGTCAAATCAAAATAATAATGCGATAGGATGTATTCCACCTCTTATTTCCCTTGCTATTGGTATTGTTGTCGGAATCTTTACAAATTGGACCATAGGTATTCACATTTTTCTATTAGGCGTTGGTGTGTTTTTATCCATAGTGGCAAAAGATGGTCTTAAAAAGGAGAATAAAAAAGACAACTCAATTCTGATATCAGGAATACTTATTAGCTTCGCAATCATTCCTAATTTGGCATTTTGGGCGGTTTCAGGATTAGCCGAAAGCATTTGGACTTTATTTGTCAGATGTATTATTGTTTTCGTTATTTTTGGCACCTCATGCGCTGGGTTGGGTTATTTAATAGGCGAAAAGAAATGAGAAAAAGAATTTGTCTTTGGAGGTTCTGTAAGATTTTGTGTAGGTTGCGCCAAATCTGCCAACTGACACGCAGGTGTCTCACCTGCGGCTCACGGACAACTTTAATTATAGCCATTCTTCTTCTACTAAAATCACGTAACCACCTGTTAGCAAGATGTTTACGAGAAATCTTCCATCTACTTTGCCTCTACTTTACCTCTACTTTTAGAAACATGGCCAGCCCCAAACCGCAGGTGAAACACCTGCGTACCATGCGACAGTTCACCGAATGTGACCAACACAAAATCTCGTAGAGCCGTCTATGGACTTATTCTATCCGTATCAATCGAATGCGTATATTATCACTTGTGTTCATAGTCATTTGTATCTTTATCTGGCCAAACTGAAACATCAACTACTGCGAAATCAAACGCTTTGTAGTCGCATGTCCAGCCTTCCAATTCTGTAACAGTCTTCCCTTCTTTATCAAGCTCTTCCCAGGGACGTAGGCAGTTATGCTTTCTTGTCCTTTCGTCACAGCTATGCATGTTGGCGTCACCTTTGGTGTAACCTAACATTTCGTGGGATGCATTCCAGCGAAGATGCTCCAGACGTGCGAGATTCAGAATGGCCTGATTCTCCTTCTCAGTAAGGCTCGGATATACTATCTTGTCATACGAGCCGCTCCGATTAGGCTTTGCATCATCCTTAAAATAGCGTTTCACAAAGTCTTGCCAGTCGGCATCACAGCCTAAGGCATTTCTAAGCAAATATATCTTTGTTTCCTTATGGAGGGAATTGGAAAGGTCTTGTGACTCTTTGCGCCTGAGTGAGCGCATGTCATTAAGTGACACCACTCTCTCTCCGATTGGCACGTCATAAATAAGTTTGTCACCGTTTTCATCTCTCTTATTATTGTCCTTCTTCTTGGCACCCGTCAACAGCTCATGACGGAGATCCCAAAGTTCCTTCTCGCCTTTCATCTCACAATACATTTTTTGGTATATCTTACCTTGTGTGAGAAGTTCTTCGCGAATAATCATGTCGTATGTATACAGCTTCTCGCTTTGGCCAAATGGGATAATAACGGGCGAAGTCTTTATTCCCTTGTTCTGGTCTTGGTTATAGCCTTCGTTATAGTAGTTTGCTATTTTCTGCATATATGATTCTCTGTCAGGGCGGTATGACCGTACATATATACGCAGTTTGCTTAGGTCATCACGAATGCGCCTGATGTGATTCAAGATTCTGACAGCTAACAGCATTCCAAAATCATCGTCACCAACGGTAATGACAACATAATTGAGACTTTTACGCATAGCCTCATTTAAGACATCTTCATAGAACTCTCCACTCATGCAGTCACATTTCCTTAGCTCAATCAGACTGCTTCCATCACTATTCTTCTGAGCTATGGCAGCAGGTGCGAAAGTGGTAAATACGCCTTCTAATTCATCCATCCGTTTATCAACGGCCAAACAGTGGAACGTACTGCGAACTTCTTTTTGGGGCGTTCCTGTATTACTTACAAATGCACCAAATTCATATAGGAACTTCATGGCATCCTGGCCTGCCTCATCAAATCCTATTATGAGGCAATTCAATGGAGACTTTACAGTAGTTGGATTCTCTGCGTCGAGTTCTACTAATCTTACAGGATGATTTGACGGATCAGCCTTTAGCAACTCTATCGACAGATGAGAAGAGTCGATAATCTGGACATTCAATCCTCTTTTTACGGCAATGTTCTCTATCACACGATTCAGGCCGTTTTGTCTTGCATGGCAATAGAATTTCTGAGTAATGCCGCTGTTGGACGCAATTGTCGTGTCCCTTGCCAAAGCGGATATTGACTGTATATTCTCATCTTCATTTTTGGAAAGGAAGAAAATGTGCAACTGGGACTCCTTGCCATAAGGCCGTAATTTGAGGATTAACTCTTTCAGTTTAAGCAAGTTTGTCTCACTTAAAATGTCTTTATCTTCTGCATCACCAATCTCTATGCTACTTAGCCGTGTCTCTGTGAAAGTCACTCTGGCATTCAGATCGTCTACAGTAGCAAACGTTTCTCTGCGATGGGTAAACATACCTACGATACTATCCCAGCCTCCATGATCTTCTTCGTCAACATAGCTATTCTCGACAAATAGTATTTGTGCTCTACTGTCCTTGACCCTTATGTCTTTTGCCAACAGGCGTGAAGGTTCATTAATCCCAAAGAAGACATAGAGATGATTATACTGCTCATTGATCACCGTACTTCTGTAAAGTTTGAAATATGCTCTCACTCTTACGTATACCAGACTTATCAGTATGGCGATGGTACATGAAAATGACAGGACGGCTTGTATGGAAATAAGCCCTTTTACATATTCATGCCCTTTAATGCCATCAAGGACATTGCTATCGATACTGGCAGCAAAGAGCTGAAGAGAGCACAATAGTGATCTTAAAAGAAATTCTGCATTGATAAACAAAAATCTATCCCGAGGGACATCATGCACTGATTCCTCATACTCTATTTGGAAAGCGCATAAGTGCCAGGCTGTTCCTAATGCGAGAAACAATGCCATCAAACTTACCAAGAAGAAGAGGAAGCGCTCTCTTTGTGCAACTTTAATCTTTCTCCCCCTCCACCAGTTCGTTCCGTATTTCAATGTCATGTACAAGCTATAGACTATGAATACAGCAACTATTATCCACGACAGCAATAAGTTGCCAAAGAACAGCGATGTAACAACCAAAAGGGCAGCTATACTTACAAACACTGACTGGAATGAGATTCTTCTATCGTACATATTTCTTTGTTTTAAGTTCTGATGCAGACTGATTTAATTTACAAATTGTATTTCTCTGGATGCTTGAAAGTATCCTTGTAGAAAAAATAAGAAACGAACAGAGCCAACAACCCTCCGACTAAATGCCCAGCAAACAAAATCCAATAATCGTACATATCTTCAAACCGATAGTCTACCAGATAAAGTCGGTTTGCAGGTTCTGCCATTGTGGTGACCCAAAGGTAAGATCGTTTTATAGCATAAACATCCAATACAGAAAGGATCAGGAAATACAGGAGCCTTCCAACTTTAGTCTTGGAGTGCATGATGCCCAGCCACATCAGGCCCATGATTGGTACAGCAATAGATGCTCCACACCAAACGGCATTCCATAACATGCCGATAATATGAGATATAAAACCTACAACGGAGAAACCGTTAATGACAATGAACATGTTTCCCCAATCTGGCACCATTTCCTTTAGCATAGCTATGCACACACCAATGTGCATCCCCCAATATATGATGAAATAGAATATGGGTGTCAATATGCACAGCCGGATTATTGTTATAATGACATCGTTCTTTATTACGAAACACAGGTAATACAATAAGGCTAACAATATGATAGCGCCAATAGTATATAGACCATATTGATTCCAAATATCGGCTACTGGTATTTCTTTCAATTTTGACAGAAGGTCAGTTCCATTGTCCGAATCCTCTTGTGTTGGCATTTTCCACGATCCATTGACATGCTCCAGTTCGTGGTTTAGAGATTCAGGACAGAGTTCACCTCCGATGATGAGCACCCAAGCCATACCATAGAATTCATAAGCATACGCCTGTTCATCTACGAAGTATATGGGTTGCTCATTAATGTCATGTAGGTTCTTCTGAAATTGTCTGGCTCCCATTCCCGTACCAGTACCTTTCCACTTATACCCCAGCCTGTCAAGTTGCGTTTCAATGTCCTTAACAGGATCGCTGTCAAAGAGTTGCAACTGGAATCCGACATCACTGTTTGTAGGAGCGTAACGTATGACACTTGATGTACTCCCTGCCAACCCAGGATGAAAAGCTCCCGTCATATCACAATTCTTGTACCACCAATAGCCACCATCCTTATCTGTGCTGTAATACTGATAACCCGATTTTTCCATTCGTTGTTTCACGATTTCAAGATCATGCGTATTATAAAGCTCAATAGCATCTTCCACACTGATGATGTCCTGCGCACATGCCAGCATGCAGAAACAGAGATACAAAGCGAATGAAAGAGCTTTCTTCATATATAACACATTAATCTTATTGTAGTCCGAAATAGCCTTTTACTACACTCCAATCAGTTTCAATCACCTGAAGAGTGTCGTTGTTGTACAGAGGTATCACTTCTTGTTTTTCCATATCGAAGTATATCACAAGTGGCGGATTGATATTGGCTTTGATGGCATAAGCCGAATCATGGCGTGTATAAGTGCCTTTATCATGATAGATGTCATTACCACATGGTTCTTGCGAAAGATGACTGCTGCCTTTATCATATTGATAAAAATAAGTGCCGTCTGGTTTTATCCACCATTCTTCCTCTATCCGACAGATACTATCTTCATCTATGGCTTTGACTCCAACCATCGCTTCAGCTTTATTCGCATCACCCTCACAGGTATTGATCATAGACAGTATTAAAGAAAAGACGAGCGTCAACACGATGAAGGAGAAGAATTGGAAGATGCACCCACGCCACCTATTCTCCATTCTAAAGAAAACAAATAGCGAGAGTAAGAATGCTAATCCCACTGCAATCATTCCATAGAAATAACCTTCTGATGGTCCCATATACCTTATTTATTTGATAAAAGTTTTTAGTCTTGATGGCAAAATTACCAAAAATATACGAAAGTACAATGACTCTGCGTATAAAATGATATCTTTTAGGCGAAAATTCTATCACTTTCATGAACTATAACCTTAAAAAACCACCAAATTTGGCAATAATGAGACAAGATAGATTCTATTCTCAAAAATTATGTTTATCTTTGCACCTATCTTTTATAGATTATTGATACGTAACACATGAGCATTATTACAAGATTCCTGACTGTTGTCATTGAGCCACAGTTCAAGTTGGCTCGTGATTTGACGGCTATGGCCATTGCCGACGGGCAGATAACTCCTGAAGAAAAAGAAGCGATGAAGGACATCTGCCATTTGGAGGGCATCAATGAGACGAAACTTTTAGAAGCCCTCCAAGGTGACTATGACAAGGTCGATGATGAAATGCCCAAAACTCATGAAGGAAGGGAAGCGTACCTAAAGGATATTATAAAATTGATTGGTGCCGACGGATATGCCGCCCCGCAAGAAGTATATCTGTTTCAGATTATCGCTGGCAGGATGGGATTGAACCAAATGGACGTTTTAAGCCTCGTTATTTTGACTACAACTCGTAATTATTTCCAAGGAGATATTGGAAATAGAACCTTTGCATCATTTATAAAGAACTACATCGACCCCAAGGGGAAAGCAGAAAAGGATAATCGTGAAAACTTACGCACGCTCTATGATACTGTGGCCAAGAATACGGAAATGAGACAAGATGCAGAGTTGGATAATGAAATACTTCGGCAGAATCTGTCACGAGCTACAGAAACGTTCTTAGAGAACACGATCCTCGTCAAAGAGTTTGAAGAAGCCGGAATAGAATTCCCCGCAATGTTGAAGCAAGAGGAAATGTTTATCTATAAGCGATATTTCAACTCGTAAATTCTGTCCAATCGGCGTACTAAGTTGCCGAATGCATTACGGTCGCCTGCTAGTTCCTCTGACGAGGCGAGGAAAACTAAGCATTGAAGCCAACCTGCCGTATGGGGCGCAATTCTACCATGCGCGGGTTGAACTGCCGATAACCCGCCTCTATATCACAAGGGAGCACTTGCTGGTAACCCTGACATGATGACGAGGATGAGCGAACGATGCGGTCTGCCATTGCCGGAATGATGCCGTTTCTGATGAACTGTTCAACCCAGCGGGCATTGCTGAAGTTTTTAGTTCGATGCGAAAGCGTGTCACATATCTTCTGACGAAGAGCGGCCTCTGCTTTTCCACTGAGGATATAATCATCCTTGGCAAACAGATGAAGTGCAATCTCCATCAACTGCTCTGCCGTATAGTCACTGAAACGATATTTGTAGGGGAAGCGTCCCATCAGTCCTGGATTGGTATTCAGCATGGCATCCATCTCCTTTTCATAACCAGCAAAGATAATAACCATATCAGGGTTTGGTTGTGCAAGCACTGTCAGCAGACTATCTATAACCTTGTGGCCATAGTCTTTCCTGTCGGCAGTGCCTTCTGACAGATTGTATGCCTCGTCTATAAACAATACGTTCCCACGGGCTTCCTCCAAAACGGTCTTCATGTTTTCCTCTGTCTCACCGATGAAACGACCCACAAGTCTTGTACGGTCAACACACATCACTTCGCCCTTTGAGAGCAGTCCGATTGCGTGGTATATCTTACCCAGCAGCTTGGCAACGGTGGTTTTGCCTGTCCCCGGATTACCCGTAAAGATGGCATGATGAGTTGAGTTGTTCGACGTATGGAATCCAGCATTACGTCGCTCTATGAAGAAACGCGTTTGGTTAGCCATCGTAATGATACTCTGCTTGATGTCGTCAAGTCCTACCATCTCGTTCAGTTGCCGAACGCTATCTTCAAACGTATTTGAGGAATCTGGTAACAGGTCGAGCGGAATGTCTTCAAGAGTTACCAAAGGAAGGCTCACCGTGGACTCGATGATGTTATTGATGACACGATGAGTATAACGCGACCGTATTTCCTCTACCACAAATCTGTGAGTGTCACTGACTGACCAAGAGCAGAAACAACCTTGCTGATAACGTTTGAATACAGCCCTTGAAAGCGCATCTTTTGCTTGTGCCGTCAGTTCAAGATGCTCAGTTTCAAGTTCCTTGAAAAAAGATTGAACTAATTCAAAGCCCGTGTAAGCCTGTTGCTCGATAATGGCATCACGCATGAAGAACTCTTTGAGCGAAGGATTAACTTCCATCACACTATCTATCTCCTGCCGAGTGCCACACAGCCAAAGCTTGTAATTGTCACCATCCTCATGCATTTTCTCAACCACCCGCTTCACGATGACATTGCCACCAGTATTCAACAGTGCACTCATGTTGGTTAAGCAATAAACTTGCTTTGTAGTATTGTTGAATTTCTCATACAACATTTCGTATGGATTAACCTGACCAGCATTGTATAGGGCTGCACAGTCAAGATAAGTGAAGTAATGACCGGGAACAGACAGTTTCTGAAAAGCCTCCAATGTCTTTTCATTCCAGTCTTTGTTAGTGGTATATATCAACAGGTTCCTATTGCAATTCAGTTCCTTACCGTTCAGACTCTTGCGAAACTCATTGTAGATTTTCAACTGCCTGCTTTCCAATGCGTATTTCCGAAGCTGTGATGCTCCTGGGGTTGTTGCAATGAGACCCCAGTTGGGTTCAATGTTCTCTACACAATTTGTTAAGACATCTTCAATCCCACAAGTTATACAGGATATTGGCTGTTCCTGCACGATATTCATAGAGTCTTCTATTTCGAAGTTGATGCGTGTCAGGGAACTGTTTGACTTGTCACGCAGGAAGAGCGTATAATTCCCAGGCAACCAAACATACCGGCACGGCATCTCAATGCACTCATCATTGCTGCTTAGACGGGTTGTTTTACCATTTTCCTCACTGTTACACATGGGGAAATAGTCTTCAGAGTAGATATAGAAAATGAATTGCCCATCTTTAATGAGCGCCCCATCCTTTGCCTGGATACGGATCGTCACACTTCCATCAGAGTAAATAGGATATTCTGCTGCTGGCAGTTTCAGCGTAATGCTTCGAAGGTCTTTCAATTGAGGGAAACTAATAGTTTTACCGGAGAAGTTGTTGTCAGCATTAAAGAGAGAATCATCCCTGGCGATTGGGGGATTCTCCATCAGTTCTTGAAGCCTCTTATTGAGCCCTTCATCTTCGTAAGTGTTCATGCAATTCTTCATACTCATAGGGAATTTCAGCTGCTGATTTACAAACAGCAAATAAAAAGAGCCACTACCGCAGCCCTTTCTATCACATCACGAAAAATAAAGCTTACTTTCGTTTTACAATGTCGTACCCCAGCTTCTTCACAAGCTTAATCGTATTGAAAGCCATGATGCGGTCGTATTCCTTTTCGCTATCAGGCAAGGCTGTATAGGGGATCATGTCGGGATGCTGTTTCTTGGCATCATTCCGCTCCTTACCATAGGTCCATCCTTCCTTTATTCGGGCTTCTGCCCATACATCATGGGCATTCTCAGCAATGGCCTCCTGCAGTTCTTCCAGATCACCATCCAATGGAATGGAGTCCACATCAATGGGATGTGGTTCGTATTCATCAACAGACTGCAGGACTTGAATCATATAATTATGAGACTCTTTCCATGCGCCCAGGAAGTCGGAAAGATGAATATTAGATATATACGGTTCTTCGTAAGGGTCGAAGACGGTGACAATATTATTATCAATGTGAGTGATTACAACGGCGTGGTTTGTCAAGTCCTCCAGATCAACAGGCTCGGAATAGAGTTTTTCCCTGTCTACGCCCACCACGACATCATTATCCATCCTGAGTGCTCGCCTTATATCCTCTAACGTGGAATCATATTTCCTGGTCACAAACATGCCGGAATATGCCAGAAGGTTGCCAAGACAATAGAGCGGTGTTCCTTCCGGCTTCAGCCAATCCTTCCTCCTGGCCGTATTCAGCAGCCATTCCTCATCATAAGGCAGATGACGACGGTGAAGAATGAATATCTCACACAGGACAGCACAGATGTTTTCACCGCTGATTGCTGCCTTCTGTAGCATGGGCAACACATCATCGGAGAAGGATGACATTTGGGTAATGCAGGCGGCATCCTCATCTGTTTCCAGGGCTACATGAAAAATTTCCTGTAGCTGCTTATCTGTTTTCAAGGCCTCGAGCACTTGCATGGTTTCCTCTTTACTGGCATTACCGTCAAGGTACGCCGCCAGCAACTCGTCGGATATATTATCTTTATTTGCCATACGCTTTAATGTCGTTAAGGGCGATTCGAGTCAATTGTGCTATAGAACGCCGTTTGATGTTATACAGGTTTGCTGTGGTGATATTCATTTCCTGAGCCAGCACTTCTGGTTCACAGTCTTCAAGGACGAGCCGACGGATAACTTCCACGTACCGTTTCGTTGGCATCGCCTCAAACAGCCGCTCCATATCATACTGAGCATCCTTACGCGATTCATCATCTGCGCTCTTGTCCTGCTCACCATAAGGAGTCTCATTGCTATTATCATCTATCATTCGGTGGCGTTTCTTGATAAAGAATCGAATAGCCAGAACCTTTAGCCATTGATAGACAGAACTGCGATATTGGAAGTTTCGAAGCTTAAAGGCATCGTCTTCCATCAAATAAATATAGAGTTCATTAACCATCTCGTCATACTCCACTTCGTAGTCGAACACTTGCTTCATGACGCTATAAAACAATGGCCGACATTTGACGAAGAAGAAGTTCTGCGTCACGTAACTATCACGAGCTATAAGCCCCTTTATAATTTCCTGGTCATTCATATACCATCAATTTGGGTACAAAATTACAAAAAAAAATGGAAAGCCTCTAGTTTTACTCGTGAAATCTAACATAATTTAGTTCGAAACTACCAGCTTAAGAGTTTTTTGAGGGCACAGTTGCCTCGCAACAGGCCAAATGATGACAGAACGGCAGACACCCTGACTCAAAACGCCTGGAAGTTCGACTAAACAAAAAATTACAAAGTATCACCTTTGAAGTTATGTATCTGAGGGTGAACTTGTTAGGCTGGGTGATGCTTTTGCTGAAAGTGTCACCAACCATCACACAGCAAAACAAGTTGTTTTGGTGTCAATAAGTATAGGTTATTGTATCGTTAAGGGTAACTTTAAGCTACTAAAACAAGTTGTTTTGCTGCATGAATAGTAT
>Ga0326512_10001669_pt1 | contig 16837 bp, 28 predicted proteins | sample 1_2617_0518_D_FD_203652 | JGI IMG/M metagenome (GOLD analysis project Ga0326512, IMG submission 203652) | Bovine rumen microbial communities from UC Davis, California, United States - 1_2617_0518 | ecosystem: Host-associated > Mammals > Digestive system > Stomach > Rumen | place: USA... | reverse complement strand
TGCCGATAACACTCTTGCCAAGTGCCTTGCCAAAGAAACTGTTGATGAAGCCAAGGTAGTTTCCAGCCATTTCACTCCAGTTCTCAATGGAGGTGGAGGCCATAGCCTTGAAGATTGCGGCTCCAGGACTCTCGGCATCCTTCACACCTTTATAATAGACATTGCCATTTGTGTCGAGTTGTATATCCACCTCTCCCGTCATCCGACTCTGTGCGTCTGCTGCAACGCGGGCAAGCCCTGTTGTGTTAGCCATCACGCCTGCGCCTACGACATCACCGATAAGCCTTGTTGCTATTTTCTTTGCAAGCATGCTCTTGGCATGGTCTTTCACCCACTTAGTTCCATACTTCTTCAACGAATACTTCAACAACTGAGAAGTAGCAGCCTCACCAAGTCCACTTGCAGGGTTCATGGCCATTTCAAGCATGAAGGGCAACGATTCGCCTGTCACGATGCCTGCCTTAGTCCATCCGCTCAACTGGTCATCAAACTGACTATTGATAGCGGCATTCTTTGCCCATGTATCAAGTAATTTCTGCTCATTAGGTGAAATACCTATTCCACTATCAGCCTTCATTACGGCATCGGCCACGGCCAGCTGTGAAGACAAGTCTGCCTCGCCAAAGTCCCATGTACGGGGATTGAAGGCTGTTTCAAGCACCTTGCCGCCTGCACGCAACAAGCCACTACCAATACCCCTAATTTCTCTGTCTCTGCGGACATCGGCAAGGAGTTGCTGGGTTTCTTCGGCCAAACGTCTGCGGGCAAGTAGCGTATCCTGTTCCCTCGCTATCCCCTGACGCTCTGCTCCGTAGGCTCCCTTACGGGTCATTTCGGCTTCAACCATATCACGGTTTACGTTACTGCCCATCGGAACCATGCCTGCTTCCAAGGATGCTCCAAGGTTACGCTTGAAAGTTTCCCACCATCCTTGCGGTTGACCACCTTCTACCTCCTTTCGCCGATCTGTAAGATGCTCTTCTTTCCTGCGAATATCACGCATATCCAGAGCATTCTCACGTTCTGCGGCTTCTAACGGATGGGCTTCTCGCCATGCAGCATCACGCAACCTACGCTGAATATCCTCGGCCTCATTTCTTTCGGCATGCTCAGTACCAGCAGAAGTGATATAGCTCTGTTCCATCTGCCCGGTCTCTGCATTGAACTTTGGTGCGCTCTTGGCCACACCTCCACCCAAAGGCTGTTGCTTTCGGAAAGTCTCTTGGTTCTGAATGGTTCTAAGGCTTTCCTTTGAAGAGTCTATTGTACCCTGTGCAGAATTGATGGCCATATCCATCGCCATTCTATCCTGCCATGATGGCTGATAAGGCTGTTTGGGCTGCTGCATCTGCGCCTGCTGAGGCTGTGCCGCCTGCCTCTGTTCAGTAGACTGCGGTAGTGCCGCAGTTTCCTGCCCACGTGCCTGAGTGCCTACGCCAAGCCATCCCATGAAAGCCTTTTCATCGCCTATGTCGTTATAGCCCGCATTTCGGAGAAGGCCGTGCAGCTTTTTGGCATTGTCAGTATTGCCTACCCATGAGCGGAACTGATCTTCCGTACCTATGTCGTTGTAACCTGCCTTCTGCAAAAGACCGTGAAGCTTTGATATGTTGTCGTTTTGTGCCATATTACAAATTTAATCCAAGTTTCTTACCTTCGTTGTTGCTTTGCTGCATGCCTATACCTAATCCAAGGTTCTTGCCGCCCCTCCAGTCGGGAGTGTAGCCTAAGTATGGGGTCTGATTATGCGCATCCATCAGATATTGCCCGCTACCCCTTGTATCGTTTTCATAGCGGAAATTGAAGTTGTCTCGCATGTAGTCAGCCGCCATCCCATTATTGGCCATCGCCTCTGCCACGAGCCTGTTCCTCACATAGTCTGGGGTCTCGTTGCTTCCTAAAGGCAAAGTTGCCATAACCTTCTGCCATTCATTCTTGGGAATCCAGCCATTGTTTTCAAAGTCGGCGTATGCCTGATTCATCTGAGGCTGGGGAATGGATTTGCCAGGTGCTAACATTCTGCCGTAAGGGGTCTTTAGAGGGAAGGAACTGCCACTTCCACCACCACCTACACTATTTACCTTTTTAACGTAGGCATCTGTGCGCTCACGTTGCATCTTCAAACTCTGTGAACGCTGACCTGCCGTGATGTCGTGGTAGCGTCTTGTCTCTTTCAGGGCAGCTTCCCTTCCTGCCTTTGCATCGTCAGCTCTCCTTACTCCAAGTTGATAGTTCAAATCATGGAATCTCCCTTGCTCTTTCAATTGGTCTCTTCTGTACTGTTCCTGTGCCGCTGCATTGGCCACTTTGAGGTTGAAGTCTGCCTGCCACTGCCTTGCCTTGGCATCCTGTGCCGCCTTTGCCTGCTGGTAGGTGTAGTACTTCACATTGGCGGCATCGCGTAGGGCCTTGCCCTTCTCATACCGCTGCTGTTCCTCCTGCACGGGGTTGTTGAACTGCTGTGCGGGGGCATAGTTCACGGTGTTGTAGATGTTTCCGATATGCCGGAGTGCATCGGCCACTGCCATGATACGCCGATTGGCCACGCTGGCCTTCCTCATCCTTTCCTCTTCCTGGGGAGTGGTGACCATCGATGAAAGCGCATCCATGCCTGCCGTGTCGCTGTTGGGGTCGATGGCGGGGAGTGTAGGCTGAGGCTTCGCCACGGGGGTCTGCTGCGGCTGCGATGGAAGCGTAACAGGCTGCGTCACCTGCTGCTGCTGAACCGCTTGCTGCCGTTCGTTGGGGTTGTTCTGCTGCTTCTGTTGAGCAAAATAATTAAATGCCATAAAGAATAACGTTATTTCTGCGGGCAAAAATAGGCATAAAGGATTTCAGTCCTTCCGTGTCATAACAGTCGCAAGTGTTACTAATTCTTAATTCTTGTTGCTATAGTTTGCTATCATTTGTCGAGAAATATTCCAATTCTTTCAAATACTTGCAACTTTGGAAAGTATTTCCTATCTTTGCGACATTATGAAGATTTACAAAGCCATTGTTGTACTATTGCTTTTCATTTTACCGTCATGCAACGTCGGGAAGAAGAGAGGGATTGTGATAGATAAGTATCACAAAGAAGAATATGTCAGTTACCTGCCTGCAAGTGTACGACCTATCATATTAGTGCCTATACACCATTCAGGACAATGGTATGTCAAGTTGAATAATAATGGCTATCTGTATAGTGTTTCTGTGAGAAAAGAAATTTATGATAGTTTGTGTATAGGAGACAGCATATATGAAGAATGACTACGACATAACCAGACAGTTCCAGGATGACCTGATAAAGGCATACAACAAGGTGGCTCTCTCCTGCCTTACGCAGGAGGATGCCTACAGGAAGGCCGTGAAACAGCCTGCCCCACGATACTATATCTCGGCAAAGCAGGCATTGCAGGTGATCTCGCCGATGGTGCAGGGTGACTTCTCGCGGGTTGACATGATGATACCCAACAAGAAGCGCATGTACTACTCCCTCTATGAAAAGGTGATAGAGCTGTCGGAGAAGCGGGCTTTCATAGGCAAGTCGCTCACCTACATCGTCAAGTTCGCCGTGTGCCAGCCTGCGCCGGAGTTCTTCATCAAGGGCAGCTCGTTCAGGGTGATACGCTCCGCGCTCCTTAACAACCACTACGATGACGAGGGCAGGATGGTCAATGCAAAGCACAGGGAACGGTCATACCGAAAGCTGAAAAAGAAGCGTGAGAGGGAAAAGCTGCGCCGTGAAAAACTAAAGCGGTAGCCAATTCTTCACTTTTTCCTTAAATTCTCGCCTCGGTCATAGGCTCCTGCTCCTTCTCCTTCTTCTCCTCACGTTTCCAAGAGGGTTTGTAGACAGGCTCATGGAAGGCAATCCACAGTCCGATGGCGGTTGACATCAGTACATCGTCATGCTTTCCCGATCCGGGCTCATTGCCCATTTTGTTGGTCTCTGGGTCTCGCTGATACCAGCCCAATTCCTGATACATGTTCTCGTCAGGCTCTTCCCAAAGCTTATCGTCAACGCAGGCTATCAGGTTGTCTATCAGCCATATCTTCGTTTGCACGTTGGTATGGAATCCGTAGATAGGCTTGATTCCCTCGGTGGTGCTTTCGGGTTCCTTCACGCGCTGATAGAGGTTCGGATAATATCCGGCTATCTCGGTGATAATCGTCCCGAAGTGGTCGCCCTCGGTGTTGTTGTCCTTCTCCCGGTCTGCCGTGTTCTTCTCTATCACAAGGAGCGCATCGTCATAGAAGTGTGCGAGGGCTGCTGCCGTCCACGCGAGAATGTCGTGACGGATATGTCCCCTCCATCGTGCCACTACCCTCGGCCTTCCCTTCACTTCGGGACACATGCCCATCAAATCAAAGACGGTCATCACGGTATAGTCGCTTGTGTGGCTCTTGCCGCCAATATCCACAGAGACGAGGTAGCGGTTCTTAACCTTCAGCAGGTGGTTGTTGGGCATCGCCCATATCTTCAGCTCGCCTTGCTTGTCCTCACGTATCTTGATGTCGGCATCCTTGAAAACTTTCCTGCTCTTCACCTCAAATGGAGGCAGGTTGATGTTGGCATAGTAGAGTGCTGGCTTGGGTGCTTTGCAATCCTCCTTCAAATCGTCTATCGCATACGGGTCGAACACCGCATTACCCGCATTACGGAAAGCCTCAACGGGGTCAATTGGAGCCTCTGAGGCCATATAGCCGTGCGCCTTGTGCTCGTTGCGCCTGTATCTGTACCAGTTGATGGCCTCAAAGCATGCGCCCATCTTCCACAGTCTCCAGAAAAACTTGCCGCTCTCACGGAATCCGGCTGGGCATTGCTCATAGTTTCTATTCTCCCATAGCCAAGTGGCAAATTCCTCCTCTTCCTTCTCGGAGAAACCCTCTGCCCCCATCGGCTTCATGTCGTTCTCAATGAGGAAGAAGGCGATAAACAGGAAATGGTAGGCAGAAGTGGAATCCTCCTTCATGGCATCCTGACACAAATCATAGAAGAAACCGCTGTTCTTCTTACCCGTTGACTCAAACACGGCCAACTCGTCGGGCAGTCCAAGGAATCCACCCTGCAAGTTGGAAATCACCTCGTCAGGGTCGTGTTCGGGGGTCTTCTTCCATGATGCAACTTCGGAATAGTGTACCATCTTGTAGTTGTCACCACGGCATTTCTCAAACGAGTTGAACGAAGCGATACTCAACAGCGAGGTACGCGCCAAGTATTTGCCATCGGTAATCTGAAAGTCGGAGTCTGAACGCTCGTAAGGGGTCATCTGTAGCTTGCTGCCTGGCATTCCAACCGTCCAACCCGGCTGTTTCTCCACGGCCTTGCGGTACATGGCCTTGATTTTCTTCGAAGTGGAGTCTGCCTGCGTGATAACCGCCGCATTCCATCCATGAGGGTGACGGAACTCCTGCATCCACTTGATATACATCTGCGTGAGGGTAGAGCCTCCCCACTGGCGGGCTTTCAGCAGCACCACAAGGATAGGCTTGTTCTCCCTGCGCAAGTCCTCAAAGAGCTTCAAGAGCATTCTCTGTGCATATCTGAGCCTAAAGGGAATCATGCCACCCGACACCTTGTCTACGATCTGGTCTACCAACACGAAGGCAAACTCAGGATCATCGTAGCACCTCGCCTGAAACAAGGCTTCCTCCACGTCCTGATGATACCCCTCATCGTATCGTCCGTTTATCTGCCCGCTCTCTTCGATGAATGCCCTGATGCTCCCGTATTTCAGCACCTCATGCCATATCGTGCTCTCCAATGTCTCCATCGGAATCCACATTTCGGGTATCATGCAGTCGGGAATGACCACATGCACCCTCTTTCCCTCCTTGAATCCATAGCACCCTATGCCCGTAAGCTGGTCGTAAGGCCCGAATATCTCCTGCCTCCTGCTATGATTCTCCGCTATCAGCTGCCTTATCTCTTCCTTCATATCCAGTCCTTCGTTCCGTTGGGCAACAGATTATCACGCCAAATATATCCCACCAAGAATCCACCCAGCAAGCACCACACATGCAGCAGCGCATTCACATGGGGAACAAACATCGGTATCACTATCCACCACTTATTCCTCCACAGCATTTCCCTGAACAGCTTCACCCGCCCCCAGCTCATGCCAACGATGGCAAACAACACCCCGCTGAACCCGCAAGTGTCCTCACCAAGGAAACAAGGCAGGAACGAGCAAGCAACCGCCACAACCCAGGCACTACACAGATGCAACCCGCAGGGAATCATCCAAAGACAAAGCACATTCGCCAACAGATGGAACACATTCGCATGACTCAGCGGATAGAACAGATGACCAAAGACACCGCCACCGGGAAAGGCAAACTGGGGTGCCGCGAAATACGACACCGCCAACACCACGCTTACTATAGCCTTCGCCAAAGAATACTTCATCATCCTACCAATCCAATACTAAAGCACCACCTACATACACTCCCCATCCCCTATTCAGAGGGTCATAGCCTCCACCAACAGCAGGACGAAACTTAACCCTCAATCCTTTCTTCTCTCTGTAGATGGTATTCGTTATCGTGCGCTCCACTATCTTCTGTCTCACAATCACGGAATCCAGCTTTGGGTATACACCATAGCTCAAACCGCTGACGTAGGCGGTATAGGTGGAATCTTCGGTGTATTTTCGCTGAACAATATCGAAAGTGACAGAATCACGCTGAACAATCGGTTCGGAAGTTGTGTTAAGATTTTCGTTATTTTTTTCTATATTAGCGGCGTCATGTAAAGATTTTCCCGTTTCTTTTACATAATTCTTTCCAATGTTGGAAGAACTGGAAAGAACTGGAAAGGTTACTTGACCGATTACTTTTTCTTCCTTTATGCCAGGTGCAGTATCTTTCACCTCCACAATCCGCTCGACATACACCGTGTCGCTCTTTGCGACGGATGGTTGCTTACATTGGTAACAACTGCGAATTGCAAAAACACAAAGACACCAAACGAAAATCAAAAGCATCCATCTAAAAATAATCCATAAATATTCCTTCATACTCACATCTTCTTGCAATACTCAACTACAAAGTCTATAGCCTCCTGGATCTCCGCTACGTCCATGTCCTTACTACCTGCCAAATGCAGACAACGCTGGCACTTACGAAGCACAGCCAAATGGTGGCGCAACTCCCTACACCTCACCGACATTCCTCTCACTATGCTTATAGTTCTTCACATAACGACCGCTATAGGAAGCCTTAGAGTAAGACGGCGATTTCTTCAAGCACATCTGGTCGGCCTTCTTCTTCACCGTGCCCTCGCCCAAACGCAAATGGTGCGCAATGTCGCAGGTAGGTTCGTTAGGGTAGTGCTCCATAAGATAAGCCAATTCCTCCCCAGTCCAAGCATGAGGGGGATTCCACCTCGGTCGCGACAATCCCAACTCCCTCAACTTCACGCTGACAGTAGTCGCCGACACGCCCAAATGGCGGGCCATGTCCTCATTACACAACTCCAAATAGTGGGTGTTCAGGTAAAGTATGTCCTCCTGCTCCCACTCAACTAAATTGTGATGTATCTTCTTCATAATCAAAAATACTATTCAATGTTACTGAAAATGGTGGTAAGTACCCCAGGGGGTCAGATGAAAAAGCGAATGTCTGTCTGTACATTTCTCTGCTGTACCTCGTTCGGGTGGTCAACACCCCCGCCCCCTTGGGGCACCCATCCCCACCATCGCCCACACCTCGCCACACCGCTTCCATCGCGTCACACACCGCCTGTCACCCTGCCTGCGAAGTCACGCTTCAACCCTGCTTGTATTGCATCAAGGCTCTGCGAACCCGAAGGCAGCGTTACCTTACTATTATTAGCTGCCCCTACGAGGCTTGGCTTGGCTGCCGATGCTTGGTCAACGGCTCCTGCTGCGCTCATGATGGCATTGGATGCCCCTTGTGCGGCTTGTGTGATGTTCTGCGCCCTCTGCATTTCCCTGTTCATGTCCTGCTGGGCGAAGCGTTCTTGCGCCTGGCGATGCAGATTGTCAACATTCTCCTTCCTCTTCTGGTCTGTGGCGGCTATACCGGCTATTGTGTCGCCCATCATGCGGTTTCCAGCGTCCTTTGCCATAGCGGTTGCGGCATCCGTGCCACCTGCAACGGCTTGTGCTCCTGCGGCCTTGCGCCAGTTCTCCTTAGCGAATTCCTTTGCCCTGCGGACGAGGTCTTGCCCCGCTGCCGTGTCAGCGTAGTCCTCGTTATACCTCCTATTATACCACGCTTCCTCGCTTGCCTCCTGCTTCCTCTGTCGCTTCTCTGCCTCCCGTGCGGCCTTGGAGGCACTGATACCTCCGATAATACTGCTTGCAAGTCCTACTCCTGCACCGATTGCCGAAAAAATGAACTGCTTCTGTGGCTGGGCAAACACATTGCCCATCCCTAATGACTGATGTTGTGCTATATACCTCATAATGTTACCTATTTGTTACTAAATTCCTCTGTTGACGAGCCGAAACCCCTTTGTGCAAAGGCTTTTCCGTGGGTAGGTAGTAATCCGCCACGGATTCGAACCCTGCTTTTCAGGCTCATTTGCGGCTCTTTCACGGGCGCAAAGATAGGGAGTTTGAAGAAATGTGTGTCCGTGTCGTTACTCAGCCGAAGACGGGCGAAGTCAATTTGTGCATTTGACTGGGCATCCCTCATCCCCTCTCCATTCCCTTACATGTTCCTGTCTGTTATTACACCTCATGAATTGTATGTTAATAAGTGTCATTTACACACTAATAGTTAGTTGCAAATAATGAACTATCTTGTGTGTTGATGGATTGATTTGTTAACACTTTGCTATTGAAACTGATGGTTGATGTTTGTTCAATGTAAAGATTAGGTCATTATGTCAAATAATTACAAGTATTTGGAATAGTGTACTTTAGTCAAAATCGTTCGTATAGGGAGATAAAGGAGAGTTGTATGTATTTTTCGCTTTGAGTGTGTTAGTTAAGGTTTGTGAATGATTTAAGTTAATTTGTTAATATCGTTTAATTGTGTTGATTATGGTCATTAAATGGTCATTAAATGGTCATATTATGGCCATATAAAAAGGAAGATGGGAGGGTTAGCTCTCGTCTTCCTTGATTGTTAAGACACATCAATCTACATTGATATGAATCTTCTTCCCGCAGTGTGGACAAGTAATTGTACCTGCATCCTCAAATAACTCTGGAATGCTCACACCTAATGCGTCGGCAATTTGGTCTAGCTTGTCCATGCTGAACACGTTCCTTGACATTGCTTGCGCCAATGATGTCCTTTCAATGCCAAGTCTCTTAGCAAGTGTTTCAAGGGTTATCCCCTTATCCTTGCAAATCTGCTTTATAACTAACCTTTTGTTTGCCATACGGCTGCAAAATTACACATTATTTTCCAAACTACGAACATTATAGCAGTTAATTATACTTAAATGTCGATATTTTGCAAATTTATGTTAATTCTTTGCCTTAATTGTTAACGTTTTATATATTTGCTAACGTTTTCATTGTTTTATCGACTTATTTGTATATCTTTGCATCGGGTTTCGGGAGAAATAGAGACCTAACAGAGATACCGAGTGAAGGAGATGCCACGAGGGAGTCCGCCGTAGGACGTTAGGATTTGGAGAGGTGCAAGCAACCATCGATATTGATTAAGGCTTGGAGAAACACCTTGAAATCTCCCGAGAAGTTTACCAGCCTGCTTGTGCGGCCAACATACGAAGCACTGACAAAACAATGTGTTACGGCATTGTTAGCAGGCTGGGCGAAGATTTGTTGTAATGTGGCTACCTTATATATATAGGGTAAATGTTCAAAGCCATTATAACACAGATGACAACAAAGTATTAATCACTAAATATTAAAGGTTTATGAAAAATTTCATTATCAGCTATCACCACGCTTTAGGTGATTGTGTTCTTCCCTGCTATGAGTGGGAAGTGAGTGCCATTTTACGTAATCTTCTTGCGTTGGCTATGGGCGGTCATAATTTCAGTAACGTAACAATTCAAAAGGTATGAAGTATTGGTGTCTGTTCGGCATGTTCGCAATAGTTGTTGCGGCATGCTATTACGATGTTCAGTTGGTGAGTTCTTTCATCGCTCTTCCCGAAACGGCATTGCTTTGGAAAGACGGAGAGTTTTTCGGATGGTTCCAGATTGTTTTCTTCATCCTTGTGTTTGACTTCATGATGTTGTTTCCATTGTGGTTGATGTGGGACTCATATAAGGATTTGAGAAAGGAGAAGTAAGTTATGATTATCGAACGTGAAGCTAAGAGATTAGGAGTTAATTGCTACGTAGTTAGGAACACGAAGTTCACAAAGGTAGTGCTTACTAAGGAAGGCAATCATGGTATGTGTTATGCTACATTTCTTGTATGTGACGATATAAGCACAATCAAGACTAAGTTGGAATTTCTCCACAGAGGTTTGAAGAGATTTGCAGGATTATCAACGATTTAAAACGCATGGTAGAGCGAGGGGATATTTCTCTTCGCTCTTTCTTTTAATAAATAAACGACTATGAGACTGAACAAGTATTGGTTATTCAAGATGTGGCAGGGTTTAGCAAGCCAACATTTTAGGGCAGGTAATGCTACAATGTATTTAGTTTGTATGCGAAACGCAAACAGAGTTTATAACACATATTTAAAGATAGGAGTATAGATTATGAAGAGAGTTACAATTAGACAGTACGAACTTATTGCCGAAGACCACAACAAGCACAATGAGGGCGACAATTACACATGGGAAGATGTGATGTATAACGAGGTTCTTTGCGGGAACAACATCAAGAGAGACTTAGACCGCATGAGTAAGCGAGAGACATTGGAGGTTATTGAGACAGCCGCTGACCATCTGATTAGCGGTTTCGATAAGACGTGGAACACTATTTATAAATCAGCATTAACAAGTTTGGAGGTAAGATTATGATGAGAATGGAGACTAAGAACACCTTTGAGCCTCATGTGCTTGAAGGTGTTCAAGAGAAGATAGAACAAGACATTATCAAGCTAACTAAACTTAATGCGGCTTGGGATTGTTGCTATTCCATTGGAGAATACGAGTTGTGTAATATGATTTCCATTAAGATTGGGGAAATAAATATGAATAGATATGAAATATAAGGTTTATAGGAAAATGGCTGATGGCTCAGTACAAGGCTTGTCAGAATACAGAAGTATTAGCCTTGCAGTGAAAGCCATAGAACGCAGCACAAGACTTTTGAGATACACTCCCAAGGTTCTTTATTACTATTGCTTACCTATTGGTTAGGGCAAATCCGTTAGAGGCGGTCAAGGATGGTTCAATGCCATCCTGCCTTCAAATTGTTTCACTTAATAAAACATCTATTATGGAAGATTTACTAATCATCAACAACGCATTTGTTGAATGCTTCACTTCCTGCAAGGAGTCAGAAGTTAGTGCCAACATCGAGAGGGCAAGAAAGTACTATGAGGATGATAAATCCACTTACGAGAGCCACCTCGTCAACTATCCCGACATGGCTGAACATTGGCAAACTCAACTTGACAAGACAAAGAAGATTCTTGAAGGCGGTTTCCGTGCCGTCACTTGGGATGAGTACAAAGAACTTCAGCGTGAAAAGTGGCTGAGCAAAGAGCCAAAGGAGATTACACAGAAAGAATTCGACTACGCCCTTAATGTCCTGCCGCCTATATGTTGGGTCCAAAACGAGCGTTTTTCAATGTTCTTTATCGGTGAATGTACCACCATGTCTTATTATGGTCAATATCTGTACGACAAAGCCAGCGGAAAGTATTACACAGCTCTAACAGACATCTGCGACGAGTCAACATGGCTTGACAAGATGCTCAACCTATCTTAGTACACTTAAACAAAAAGGAGATTATATTATGGCATTGAGTACAAGATTAATGTTGCAGGGTGCATTGAAGAGAGTAAATGCACTTGCAGGTACTAACGGCAAGTTGTACAGGGATAATTCGGGATGGTTCGTGAAATGGAAAGATACGAGCAATCTTTTTGAGGGTTCAGCAAGCGCAGGAGAATTGCTTGGCTACCTGCATGGGATTGAGGATGCGCTTAAGTTCGCTAATAATAAGGAGGGTTGATTATGACCGAATTTGAGTTAAGACAAGGCTCCAATCCTGCGTTTCCCTATGAAGCGAGGATTGGGGCATTAGTGAGATTGTTTGAGACAGAGGACGATGCACGTTATTACTTAATCAAGGAGGGAGCAATATGAGGGCAAAATCACCGACAACAGAGATTTACAAGGGTGTGGAGATACGCAAATACGGCACCCGCCCAGGGGAGAGCGTTTACCCCATCTGCTTTACCGATGACCTTTCCGTTCGTGGGCGGGTCAAGATGCACGAAACGTGGGAGGATGCGAGAGATTATATAGACTTGTATACTAACAATTAAATATCTGGGAATTATGATTAATTTAGAGAAAAAGGTAGGCAATGCCGTAGACCTGCAACCATTGGTTGAGTTCATTCAAGACGAGAATTTAGACATCGTGGATGAAGAGGGCATGACGGCCGAGAGATTCGCCAACTTGGTTAATATCATCGGCAATAGAGTGAGATTCTGTTCGCACAACAAGGTTACTTTCTTCGACTTCAAGATGAACGGAAGAACCTTTTACGTGAAAGTCAACAACCATCACAAGGGATTTGTTTCCGTCACAAATGACGATGGTGACACAGGAGTGAGCAATACGGAGTACTTCCCATTCTTTGGGGACGAAGAAGGCTATTTCGCAGGGTATTGCAGCCTTGCACAGATGATTAACGAAGCGTGGTATCTTTGTACGGCTAAAGGAGATAATCTTTTAGGGAGAGTGATATGAAAATAGAGCTTAAGTATATCTTCGAGTGTAAGGATGGCTTTAAGTTCGTCCGTGACACATTTGACGAGATTAGACAGATTGTTGACGATAATTACAGAGCCTTGCAGGATATTGCGAGGGATGGTGATTCAGTTAACATGACGATGGACTATAACAACAAGTATTTCCCCAAGGCAAGTATTTCGGCTTGCATTGGGGGTACTTGGAAGTTTTACGAACTCCGCACAGAAGTTACGGAGATTTGACAACCCTGCATGGTGCTTGGCGCAGGTTCGATTCCTGCGCAGGGTACAGACATTAAATTCTATTGTATGGACAAAAGACAGATTCTTGCAATGCTCTACCAAGAGCGGGAGCGTTGCTATGAGAGAGGAAAGATTTCACGTGGTGACGAGATTGAGGATGAAATGTGGGCACTCACGAAAGACGATGAGGATTTGCCCTATTAGTATTAACATTAAGTATAGGAGATTCGCTTATGAGTATAAAAGAACAATTCAACAATCAGTTGTGGGCGGTGTCCTCTTCCTATGAAGAGGTACTGCCCTATCTCAACAATCCTAACTATGAGGTGTCAAACACGTATCATGCAAACGGATTGTTCGACAAGTATTATATAGGACTTAAATAATTGGAAGCTATATGGATTCAAGCAAGTTTCAGCAAGTTGAGGACATGACCGAGGTTAAGTCTGTCTTCAAGGAGATTTTTGAGGGAAAGACCATCGGGACGGATGATGTTAAGATGGGCACGTTCTCGCATAGTGTGTGTGCGGCAAAGGTGGACGGCAATGAGATTACGTTTGCCCTGCCGTTCAATGGGCCAGTGGTGTTGCTCTGTGAGATACTGAAGAAGCACAGATACAACAGGAGCAACACTATCTTCTGTGACTGCGAGGTAAACGATGACAATACAATCGTGACTGCAAGATACTTTACCAAGGAATACAAGATGTTTGATTTTTAGGAACTATGGACTTCAAGGATATTATCAAGAAACACCTCGACAACATGGCTGCACAAGATGCAGCCTTTTCCGAGCGTTTAAAGACCGATGGCAAGAGCCTCGACAAGTGTGTTAACTATATTGTGTCTCAGGCACGGAAGCAAGCCAAGGGCGGTGGTGCCTACGTGGAGGATGCGGTTGTTTTCGGCTGGGCTGCCCACTACTATCAAGAGGAAGACAAGGACTTGGAACTGCCAAATGAAAAGGTTCATGCAAAGGTGGGACACAATTTAGATCCAAACGACAAGGCGGTGACAAAGCCTATTGCCACGAAGAAAGCAATCGTCAAGGACAAGGGAGACCACTTCACGATGTACCACAAGCGCATCCTCGACCTTGTGAACGCTCAGATGGACACTATCAAGGCTTACAATAGGAACAGACACAGAACCACTAAAAAGCAGATTGCAGTATGAAGCGACTTATATTCACTATTGTATTGATAATCCTGTTCCTCATAGGATTGTTGGGTTAGTATAAAGGCTGCGCTATCGGCTTGACGGGCACTATTATTAGATTTGGAATTTATTAAAATTTAAATGAGTGAGATTATGAAGAAAGTAGAATTGAATTGTGTGTCTGAGGAATTGGCGAAAGCCATTATGACACTGAAGAACGATGAGGAATATGACATGGCGAAGAGCTGTGTTGCCGAAGCCTATAGCGTGATTGTGGATGCTATGCAAGAAAGCTACAAGAATTTTGAGCAGATGCAGAAATTCACAGATGTACTCGGCATCTTGAATATTTATCAATCATACCTCGACCTTTTTCACAAGGAGGCTAACAGAGAATAAGACTATATGGGTAAGACTACGACAATAGAGAAGCTCTGTAGTGTCTGCTATCAGCTTGAAGATGGTCGGGTGAGGACAATGAAGAAGGAAGCGACTTATAGTGAGGGCAAGAAAGCCTTGAAGAAGTTCGACCGGATGTATAGTCGCAATAGTTCGCTGCTGCAGGGAATATCGCATATGTACCTGCAGCCTCTCAAAAAGACAAGAATCACGGAGAAGTGAATTATCTTCAAACCTTTAATATAGGGACATCCATTCAACCCGTGAGGGCTAGTCCCATAATTTTTACCAAAATTCGTGCGTGGCTACCCGTCCGAGAGGATAGGTAGCCACTTTTTTTTTGCCCTTACTTTAGCTTGTTCTGATAGTTGACCATTGCATCAACTATCGTTTCATCCATCAGCTTGGCATAGGTTCTTTCTGTCTCCCGAATCGATGCGTGTCCCAGCATGTGCTGGATGATGTGCATCGGCAGCTTTCCCTCATTCAGCATCATTGTTGCTCCTGTGTGCCGTGCCCAGTGGGTCGTGACCGGCTTGTCTATTCCTGCATAGGTCACAGCAGCTTTCAGATAGAGATTGTACTTCACATTGGAGATTATGGGCAGCTTGTACTTGTATCGCTTCAAGATGAACAAGGCTGGCTCCATCAGTACAATCGTGAACCCCTGCTTAGTCTTTGTGCGCTTCGACTTGTAGACTACTTGCCCATTGACCTTTACGCAGTCCTTGTAGTCGAACTTTGCCATGTCAGAATAGCTCATCATCGTGTAAGTCTGGAACACAAAGAGGTCTCTCACCTTTTGCAGGCTCTCATTAGGCAGCGTACACGATTCAAACCGATGGAACTCCACAGGCGAGAGGTAGCGTGTCAGTCCGTCCTCATTGCCTCGCTTGATGTCGAGCCTTGAATAGGGATTACGCTTGATTAATCCGTCCTCCAAGGCTTGCAGAACAAAGGTCTTTACCAACTTGTGGTAGTTCCACCTTGAACACTCCTTCAGACCTCTACGCTCCAATTCCTCGTCCATCTTCTGAATGTTCTTCTCCGTCACGTCAGAGAAGGACACAATTCCCCTCCAGCTTTCCAAGAACTTGAACATTACCTCATAGTGCTTGCGTGTGCCCTCCGTGATACTCTTGTACCTGCGCTTGGCCAATCCTTTAGCATAGCCGATGAAGGTCTGCTGCTGCATCACGCTCTCCTTCAAGAGGGATGGCACGGCGTTTAGATCCAAACTCCCCTCGTCCATCATGCGGTTGATGATTTCGGAGCACTTCTTCTTCATCACCTGCAATTGGTCATTCAGCTCCTTCCAATCCTTTCGGCCAACTACAGAACCATTCGACCACTCCTTGGGGAGCAGCTTCACACCTGTTGAGATATACTTCCTCACCTTGTCACCCGTGATTCTCAACTCTACCACGGCAGGTTTTGTCTTTGTTGCCTGACCTTTGCGGTCATAGACGAACGTTAAAATAGCTTTCATCTTCGTTAAAAACTCTTTAATAATTCGACATTTACAAAAATTAACTCTCAGTGGTAACACGCTGAAAAAATTTTGTAACGGATTGGTAACGTCTTGGTAACAAAATATGGCAGTGTTTAGCTAAGTATAGCAAAGCATAACAAAAGCCACCCAACCCGCTAAATTACTTTAAACGTGCTTGTTAGGTGTCTGAAATACAAGTGATTAAGTTTCTATCTGATTCTCTTTAAACAAGTTAGAGAGGATTGCCTTTTCGACTTTCCTCTCTATCCATAAGGTGATTCCGGCGGGATTCATGCCTTTTGGATTATCCGAGAGTGTAAGTCTTTGTAAACCACTTGGTTTTCTATTACCTAACATTAGGTTCGATTTTCAGCGTGGTAACGGATTGGTAACATCACGTTTTCACACGATTTCCGATTTGCTTACAAATTGACTTTCTCATTGTTCTATACACGTTTTAATTAAACTTAATGACCCATTGCAGGTCGTGAATTATTCCCTAACTTTGCACCCGTCAAGTTCGGATTGACGAGTGAAGACAAATGCTGTTCATATATACACAAGCAGGCTCCTTTCTGCTGAAGTCCCCAAAGGTTATCCGAACTATCCTGAGGGGACTTTTTTGTATTCACAAACACCAAGCCAAGAGCAAGAAACCAGTCTTTGACTGACGGTATTGTAAGGCGAGGGCTTTGGCAACAGAGTTAATTGTTGCGTTCGCTGGGA
>Ga0326512_10001667_pt1 | contig 16854 bp, 14 predicted proteins | sample 1_2617_0518_D_FD_203652 | JGI IMG/M metagenome (GOLD analysis project Ga0326512, IMG submission 203652) | Bovine rumen microbial communities from UC Davis, California, United States - 1_2617_0518 | ecosystem: Host-associated > Mammals > Digestive system > Stomach > Rumen | place: USA... | reverse complement strand
ACGTTGAGAGAACCCTCATCCGAAAATTCAGCCGTTTTCAAAATAAATAACGAAAATGGCTGATTTTTGCTTGACCCTATAACGAAGGGACGCTTTGCTATGCAAAGAACCCTCACGAGGGTGAGACCTCGCGAGGGCGTAACGTTAGTGGAGCTGGAGGGAGTCGAACCCTCGTCCAAACAGGGAAACCATACGCTTTCTACACGCTTATTCCAGACTTCGGTTTTCGAGCAGCAGCAAGACCTGGACCACCAACTGATGCCTTAGCTCCTAAATCTTCATCCCTCGATCGGAGCCTCGAGAGACTATTTCCGATTTAACCTGCGCCGCTGGATCTCCGGATTCGGAACAACATCCTCGGAGCGACGTCTCGTTCCTCTACCTGGTAGTGGAATTAAGCTAGCAATCTACTATACTTCGATTAAGCAGCGAGAGCGTAACGTGTTTCGCCAATTAATTTTTCCTCAATTCAGATTATGGAGGGAACCAAGAAGCCTCCGCGTGCTTACGTACCATCTCAACCCGCTGTCAAATCCAGTCAACCCCAGGTGTGAAAATGTAGTAGCAAAAGCGCCCACCGACACTTTTCGGGTGCAAAGATAATGAGAAATATGGAAATTTCCAAATATTTTGGAGTTTTTTCGATAAAAAGCAGTACCTTTGCACCGATTTTTACAAAAATAAGGTACAAGCATGAAGATAAAACACCTGTTGACGGCCGTCTGCGCAATCATGATGGTCGCTTGTAGGACGCCGCAAAACGTGGCCTACCTGCCCGACAGTCAGGACGGTGACGTCATCACCCTCGAGGCGAAGGCTCTCACTCTGAAGCCTTCCGACAAGATATCAATCGTGGTAAACACCAAGTCGGTGGAACTGAACAATATGCTGAACATGCCGACAAGCTCGCAGATCATAGGCTACTCTGAGGTGCAGTCGCTGGCACAGAGCCGCGGCACTTCGGGCTACACCATCGACTCGGAGGGCAACATCGACTTTCCGCTGGTGGGAAAGGTGAAGGCTGCCGGGATGAACCGCGAGCAGCTGGCCGCCAGCCTGAAGAAGCTGCTTGAGGAGAAGAGCGTGGTCAACAACGAGGCCGTGGTGACAGTGGAATACCTGAATCTGGGCTTCTCCGTGCTGGGTGAGGTACAGGCTCCAGGATTCTATCCCTTTGAGAACGACCGCACAAACGTGCTGCAGGCGCTGGGCATGGCTCACGACTTGAACATCTACGGCCGCCGCGACGCCATCAAGGTGATCCGCACGGAAGACGGACAGCAGAAGACCTACGTGCTCAACCTGCTCGACACGAAGCAGCTGACATCGTCACCTGCCTACTACCTTCAGCAGAACGACATCGTCTACGTGGAACCCAACAACTACCGCAAGCGCCAGTCATCGGCCAATGCCACAGAGATTACCACCGCCTCATTCTGGCTGTCGGCTCTCTCCGTGCTGACGACCATTGCCGTATTGGTATTCAAATGACAGACCTCAGCAATAAGATTGGTATCCTGAAAGATGCGCTCATGGGAAATCTCATGAAGCTGAAAGTCGTATACGACATCCGTCTGCGCAAGGCTGTCGGGCTCTCTTCACGCCAGGAGAACTCTGTCATCGTATCACTCACCAGCTACGGCAATCGTGTGAAAGGAAGTGCCGTCTATACGGTCTATTCCCTGCTGCGGCAAAGGGTGCGCCCAGAGCGTGTCGTACTATGGCTCGATGAGAAGGAGTTCAACAGCCAGAATCTGCCTGACGACCTCCGATTCCTATGTGACTACGGGCTGGAGGTGCGCTTCGGAAAAGACATCGGCCCCTACACCAAGATCATTCATTCACTGTCGGCATTCCCCAACAAGCACATCATAACCGCCGACGACGACCTTTTCTACACCAAGAACTTCGTAGAGGAGTTCGTCGATGCCCATCGCAAGCATCCTCAAGCCATCATCACAGGCTATGCAAAGATGCCCATGACAAACGGCAAGCACCAGATAGCGCCTTACGGCGAATGGGCAGAATACCACCATGTACCTGCCAGTTTCCAATACAATAGTGCCACACTCTTTCCTTTGGGTTGGGGTGGCGTCCTTTATCCAAGCCATGTCTTCGACGACGAGGCTACCAATGAGGCAGTCTTCATGAGCCTCTGCCCCAAGGCCGACGACATCTGGCTGTACATCATGGGGCTGCGGTGCCATGCTGAGAAACGCATGCTCACCGACTCTAGAATCGCCTATTATCACACAGACCTGCTGAGACAGTATCTCACAAGAGACCGCCTGACGGCCACAAACCGTTTCGGAGGCGAGAACGACACACAGCTTCAGGCGCTGTTAGCACATTACGACCTATCAATATAATAAATACATCTGTTGTATGAAAGAGAAATTATCCTTCAGTGAGTTTATTCGTATATGCCTCAAGAAAAAGGGGTGGTTCGTCATTTCCGTCACCTCCTTCATATTGTTGGCCGTCGTCTATCTGGTGATCACGCCCCCCAAATATACCCGTCAGGCTCAGCTCCTTGTCAGAGACGAGGGAGGCATGAGCGGACTCATGGGGCAGCTCGGCGGACTCGCCGAACTCGGAGGATTCATCGGCTTTGGTGCGTCGAACGTCTACAATGAACTCTATGCCATGCAATCGCCCTGGCTACTACTGAACGTGGTCAACCAGATGCACCTTGACATGAACTACACCATCAAGGGCATCCGCAACAAGGATCTATACGGCGATCAGCTGCCCGTCACCGTGAACTTCAAGCAGATTACCGAGGAAGACGATGTACGCATGAAGCTCGACCTGAAGAAGAACGGCGACTTCAAGATATACAAGCTCAAGAAGAACGACGACAAGTACAAAGATGAGTTGACAGGACATGTGAATAGCACCGTCAAGAGCTCTATGGGCGACATTGAGGTGAAGGCTACAGCCGGACTTTCAAAGATGGAGGACGATGAGGTGACCATCACTGTGACGCGCACTGAGCCGATGGCCGTTGTTGACCGTCTGAAAAAGCGCGCCATCACCATGACCGTCAGCAGCCGCGATGCCTCACTTATCGACATCAAGTGCAAGGACGTGTCTAAGCAGCGCGCCACAGACATCATCAATGCCATCATCGCCGAGTACCGCAAGGAGGCCAACGAAGACAAAGATGCCCAGACAGCCGTGTCGGAACGTTACGTCCTGGAGCGACTTGCCTCGCTTGAGAACGAGTTGAAGACTCTCGATACTCGCGTGGCCGACTATAAGAGCAAGACCATGATGCCCGATCTCGAAGTGATGGCAAAGGTATATGCCGAGAGCGCCAAGGACATCTCGCAGGCGCACATGGAGCTGAGCAACCAGCTCTACGTAGCCCAGGCTATCCGCGATTACCTGCGTGACGAATCCAAGAAAGACGAACTTCTGCCCGCCCTGCTCGTGACAGACAACAAGGGACTGGCAGACCAGATGAGCCAATACAACAGTTTACAGCTGCAGCGCAACAAGATCATCGCAAGCTCGAGCAAGGAGAGTCCGCTGGTGAAAGATCTTGACCGTCAGCTCTCGGCTATGCATGACGCTGTGCTCACCTCGGCCAACAATGCTATCAAGCAGATACAAATTCAATTAAAGTCGGTGGTTGCCAAAGAGAACGAAGGCAAGCAACTCATAGCCTCCGCCCCCAAGAAAGCCATTGGCGGACTGACCGATGAGCGCGACTGGAAGGTGCTGAACGAAGTCTACGTCTTCCTACTCCAGAAGCGCGAAGAAGCACAGATGGCCAAGGCCATGAAGACCGATATCCGTGTGGTCACTCCGCCATTAGGCGTGAAGAAGCAGACATCGCCTGTCAAGTCGACGGTGCTTTTTGGAGCTTTCCTCCTCGGTCTGTTCTTCCCTGCCTGTGCCATCTTCATCCGTGAGCGCAACAAGCGGTAATCCCCTTTACCTCTCACTACTCTCCTCTAAGATCTCATGGTCTATCTCTTTAGCGCACTCACCATCATCCTTCTGCTATTGTCGTGGAAGTATATCCTCAGGCTGGAGCCTGCTGGGGTGTTTGCTGCGCTATGGTTGTCCATGGCCTTCTTCACCCTGTTGCTACAGAACTACATCGACTTGAATTTCGAGGGGTGCTCATTTCTAATGCTGGGAGTTGTCTGCTTTGTCATAGGAACCATCTCGAGCGACTATTTCTACAATCCCACGCCCTCTGGCTCCCGTCTGGAACTCAAGAAGAAGTGGGTGAGGCCGCTGCTGCTCGTGCTGCTCATAGGCGCGATGGTCAACCCCATCTACTCCATCATTCTCCACGGTTTCAGCCTGCGGGCTCTGCTCGATATGCGCGAGGTGCTCGAGATGAACAAAGGCATTTCAGAAGACCGTTATGCAGGTGCCGAAGCATCGAACGTGGTCAACCAGTTCTTCCTGATATTCTCCTATGCCGCCCCTGTTATCGGCGGTCTCTGCTACAGGCTTGTGAAGAAATGGTGTGACAAGATGCTCTGTATCATCACCCTCATTCCCTGCACCTTCATCGCCCTGACACAATCGCTGAAGATGGGCATGATAGCATCCTTCATCCTCTTCTTCGCCGCCTACATCGTCAGTTCTTACACATATGGGCTTCCCATACGCCTAAAGGGGAAAATCATCCTACGCTTTGCGATAGTCATCGTCGGTTTTCTCGGAACACTCTTCATATCGATGGTGTTCCGTACAGGCGAAGTGAGTGAGAAGACCATCCTCCAGATTAGCGAGAAGTTCGTATCTTATGCCTTAGGCCACATGCACAACATCGACTTCTGGTTCACCTCCTATCAGCCTACAGAACTCACTTGGGGCAGTCACACCTTCCTTGGCATCTCCAATCTTCTGGGTATCGAAGAGCGTGTACAAGGCATCTATCCCGAGTTCAACAACGTCGGCAAGAACGGATTCTTCGGCATCTCCAACACCTTCACCATCTTCCGCCCGTTGGTAGAGGACTTTGGCGAGGCTGGAGCCATGGTCGCCATGTTCATCATGGGCATCATCGCCAACATGTCGCTCAAGGCTGTCATCGCCCACCGCGCAACCATCTTCAACCAAGTGGTGCTCGTAGCCCTCTTTGCCTACCTCATGTGGTCGTTCTCTGCCTCTTTCTATGCCTACACCACCTATCTGGCCATGTTCGCCCTGGTGTTCATCCTGCTTCATCTGATTCAAACAAAAGTATTGGCATGCTGAAGGTCATCAAGGATAAGCTCAACTCTGGGATGGGACGCGACGTCGTATGGACATTCTCCATACAGATACTCATCATGCTTTGCTCCTTTGCCATCAATAAACTGCTGGCAAACCGCCTGAGCATCGACGACTTCGGACAGTACAACGTCATCAAGCGCTCTGTGCAGGTACTCTCGTTCGTCATGCTGGCAGGTGTGGGCATCGCCCTTCCCCGCTATATCCCCCTCTATCGCAACAGTACGCCGCCCCGCCATATTGCACCCCTACTCGGCGCCTCGTTCATCTACATCCTCGGAGTGTCGACAGTCGTCTTCCTGCTGTGCATCATCTTTTCCACACAGATGCAAGACATTGTCATCGGCGAGCGTGGCAACATGAGTCTGCTACTCATAGCCTTAGCCTATGCTTTCACGTACGCTATGGCTCAATATGCCTTTGCCTATTATCGCGGCATCGGCGAATTCAAGTGGTTCAACGGCTCCCAGCTTGCCTTGCAACTGGCCATCATCCTGCCCCTCGTCCTGCTGCCAGTTCTTACTGTCAGCAAAGTCTTCGTATCGTGGCTCATCATCACCCTCCTGCTTGCTGCCTACTGTCTGTTAAGAGAGGCCAGCAGGAAGTGGAAAGCGCTGAGAGCAGACCTTCTGCCAGAAGGCCAGAGCCTCGCCTGTCGCCTCTCACCACTCACCTCTCACCTGAAGACCATCATCAAATACTCCTCAGGCCGTCTGGTAGCCGACTTCTTCCAGTTCTCCCTCGCTGCCTTCCCTCTTGTCTACATCAGCAATGCTCTGGGGCTTCAACCCACCGCCTACTTCTCCGTCGGCATCTTCTTCGTCACGATGGTCACACCCCTCTTCTCCATCATGGGTATCATCCTGCTACCGTATGTATCGCAGGCCATTGCGAAGAAAGAGATGAAGTCAGCCAACCGTCTTATCCACCGCCTGCTGCTGCTCTATGTCTGTGGTGCACTATTCTTCATTGCAGCACTCTGCCTCTTCACCGAGTTCCTGACAACCCTGCTCTTCACTAGCGAATACGTTGTTGCAACCGATTTGTCGCGCATCATGATTCTCTCCATCCTTCCGCAGGCTGTCTATATGCTATACCGCAATACTATCGACGCTGTCAGTGTCATACCCTACAATGCCATCATTCTTGGCGTCTGCATCCTTGCGATGGCCGTTAGTTTTACGCTTTCCTCCACCCTCACCCAGTTCGCCTGGGCCTACCTCGGCGTATCCATCCTTCAGGGGCTGCTCTCATTCTTCACCTGGCATGTCATCAAGCAGAGAACCTGCTGAAATGCCGATGAATGGCCGTTTATGGTGGCCTGACATGTAGGATGTTGTAACTTTGTATATTGACTTTTCTCTTGAATTTTTGGGAAAAGAAGAAATAATCTATGAATAGACATACATAATTAATAATTATTTTGTACCTTTGCACACTAATTTTGAAGATTTATCGTTTAAAGCATAAATGAAGGTTCGAACAGTATCTGTTATCTGCCCGCTTTTCAATGAGGAGAAGTTCATTGAGAGGTGCATCATGTCGATTCTGGAGCAGGACTATCCGCAGGATAAGCTCGAGGTGCTCTTCATCGACGGCAGAAGTACTGACCTTACCGCTGATATCGTAAGAAGCTATACCAAGCAATACCCCTTCATCAAGCTGCTTGATAACCCTGAACGCGTGGTACCCTACGCCCTGAACAAGGGTCTGGAGGTGGCCACAGGTGAAGTAATCATGCGCATCGACGGCCACTGTACCTACCCCACGAACTACATCTCTGAGCTGGTGAGATACCTCTATGAACTCGGTGCCGACAATGTGGGTGGCGTATGGAACACACAGCCTGCTAAAGATACGGCTGTCTGCCATGCCATCGCGTTGGCCTCGAGCCATCCCTTCGGCGTGGGCGGCTCGATGCACAAGATTGGAGCCTCGAAGATCATGGAGACCGATACGGTGCCCTTCGGCTGTTACAAGCGCGAAGTGTTTGAGAAGACAGGCAAGTTTGACACCGACCTGGTGCGCAATCAGGACGATGAGTTCAACGGCCGTCTGCAGAATCTGGGCGGAAAGATATTCCTGATACCTCAGGTGATCATCAACTACACGGCCCGCGACACCATCCGCAAAATGCGCCACATGTACTATCAGTATGGTCTGTACAAGCCCTTAGTGAACAAGAAACTGGGCTCGCCTGCCACCATCAGGCAGTTCTTCCCGCTGGTGTTCCTCCTAGGACTCTTCTTTGGAGCCATAGCCAGCTGCTTCTCGCCCCTGATCCTGAAGCTCTACACAGCCATACTGCTGCTATACCTGTTCATCGGCTTGGTGGTGGGAGCAATGGGAGCCATCCGCACTCGGAGGCTGGCTGTGATGCCGCTTATGCCATATATCTTCCTAAACATCCACCTAAGCTATGGCTTCGGCTATCTGCGAGGCATCTTCAAGGTGTGCGGCAACAGGAAATATAATGTCAAATCAAACAGATAGTCTATGAAGATATCTTTCTCTCCCCCAGATATAACTGAACAAGAAGCCGAGGAGGTCAGCCGCGCGCTGCTCTCAGGATGGATTACGACTGGCCCGAGAACCAAGGAGTTCGAGCGGCAGATTGCCGACTATTGCCATGTGCAGAAAGTGGTCTGCCAGAATTCGGCCACTGCCTGTCTGGAGTCTATCCTCCGCATCCTTGGCGTAGGCCCTGGCGACGAGGTGATTACCTCGGCCTATACATACACGGCGACAGCCAGTCCTGTGTGCCATGTGGGTGCCAGACTAGTGCTGGTGGACACTCTGCCCGACTCTTACGAGATGGACTACGAGCAGATGGCACAGGCCATCAACGAACATACAAAGGTGGTGATTCCTGTCGATTTGGGTGGTGTGCCCTGCGACTATGAGAAAGTGATGGCAGCTGTAGAGAGCAGGCGCAGCTTGTTCCGTCCTGCCAATGCCATCCAGGAAGCCATCGGCCGCGTGATTGTAGTTGATGATGCCGCCCATGCCTTCGGCGCGAAATGGCACGGAAAGATGATTGGCTCTGTGAGCGACTTCACGTCGTTCTCGTTCCACGCCGTGAAGAACTTCACAACGGCAGAAGGAGGAGCCCTCATGTGGTGCCCCATCAGCGGCATCGACGACGAGGCGCTCTACAAGCAGTTCCAGCTGAACTCGCTTCACGGCCAGAGTAAGGATGCGCTGGCAAAGACTCAACTGGGCGCTTGGGAATATGATGTGCTGACACCCGCCTACAAGTGCAATATGACAGACCTTACTGCTGCCATCGGACTGGTGCAGCTGAAGCGCTATCCTCAGATGCTCTCCAGAAGGCGGGAGCTGATTGAGCGCTATGACGAGGCTCTGAAAGGTTTGCCCCTACAGGTGCGCGACCACTATACCAGCGAGCACACCTCCTCAGGACATCTCTATCAGGTGAGGCTGCTGAACAAGGAGGCTGAGGAGCGCAACGAGGTGATCACCGAGATGGCTCGTCGCGACATTGCCTGCAACGTGCACTTCAAGCCGCTGCCGATGATGACGGCTTACAAGAACCTGGGCTTCGACATCAAGGATTTCCCCAATGCCTATAACCAGTTCAAGAACGAGATCACCCTGCCTCTGCACAGCAGACTGACAGACGAAGAAGCTGACTACATCCTCACGAACTTCAAAGACATCGTACATTGATCAGATTCTTCGACATACTCTTTTCGGCGATAGGACTGATACTTCTTTCCCCGTTGTTCCTGATTTTCTGGCTGCTCATCAAGCTGGGAAGCAAGGGGCCGGGATTCTTCATACAAGAGCGCATCGGAAAGGACGGAAAGCCCTTCGGACTCTATAAGTTTCGTTCGATGAGGACGGACTCTGAGAACGAGGGCCTGATTACCATTGGCACCCACGACCACCGCATTACACGCATCGGGCACTTCATCCGCAAATACAAGTTCGACGAACTGCCCCAGCTGCTGAATGTACTGAAGGGCGACATGAGCCTCGTTGGTCCCAGACCAGAGGTAAAGAAATATGTGGACCTCTATACCGACGAGCAGCGGAAGGTGCTCAACGTGAAGCCAGGCATCACCGACTATGCCTCGATAGAATACGTGAACGAGAACGAACTGCTGGGCAATGCCGAGGATCCTGACCGTGTGTACATCGAACAGGTGATGCCCAACAAGCTGAAGCTGAACATGAAATACATTCAGAACAAGAGTCTGAAGGAGTATTTCAAGATCATCTTCCTCACGCTGAAGAGTATTGCCAGCATCGGCAGCTTCAACAAGCTCATCAATTGGTACTTCAACAAGAAGTCGTTACCGTTCTGGGGCATCTTCCTCATGGACTGTGCCATAGTCTACTTCTCGTTCCTGTTCGTCTATCAGCAGTTCAACAGCGGCAAGGATACACTCTACATCATCGAGCGACTGTCGCTATGCATACTCACCTACCTCTGCTTCTACATTCTCGGCTTCCGCATATTCCGCACCTACTCAGGCATCCTGCGCTATTCCTCGTTTGTTGACCTGAAAAAGGTAGGCTATGCCACGCTCTTGGGACTGGCGATGTCTGTAGGGGCACATTTCCTGCTGTGCCAGCATGAAACTTATTCCTATCTGACAACCGTGCATATCCTGCTGGCCACAATCCTTGCTACCTTCCTACTGTGGCTGGTGCGTATCGGCGTGAAAACCGTCTACGACGTCACCCTCAGAGGCATCCACTCCAAGTACGCCTATATCTATGGTGTGAAGAACGGCGGTATTGCCATTGCCAAGCATATCAGGAACGAGAATCCGGCAAGGTTCGACCTGAAGGGATTCATCTCTGACGACAGGAAGGTGGAAGACAAGATTCTCATGGGAGTAAGGGTTCACAAACTCGACGAAGAGCTGGTGAGTACCATGACTGACGAGGGCATCGAGGCGCTCATCGTTTCACCCTACCGCAAGGAGACTTTCCTAAAGAACGAGGCTCTAGTTGATGAACTGATCAAGGCAGGCATTCACATCTATTTCACCCAGGAAGCACAGGAGTGGGATAAGGTGATAGGCGGAGCCTCGCCGCAGCTGAAGGAAATCAGTATCGAGGATCTGCTGCCGCGACAGGAAATCACCATCGACATGAAGTCGGTAGGCGAAAAACTGGAGGGCAAGTGTATCATGATCACGGGTTCTGCAGGCAGCATCGGAGAAGAGATTGTGAAGCAGATCTGCAAATACAAGCCCGCACACCTGATACTTGTAGACCAGGCTGAGACCCCCCAGCACGACATCAGGCTGAAGATGAGCGAGCATCCAGACATTCCGGCAGAGATTCTCGTGGCCAGCATCTGTCATCAGAAGCACATGGAGTCGCTCTTCCGTGAATATCGGCCCGACTACCTATTCCATGCTGCGGCCTACAAGCATGTGCCGATGCTAGAGGACAACCCCGAGGAAAGTGTCTATAATAATATATATGGTACGCGCGTATTGGCTGACCTCGCAGTGAAGTATGGCGTGAAGAAGTTTGTGATGATCTCCACCGACAAGGCCGTGAACCCCTCGAACGTGATGGGTTGCTCGAAACGCATCTGCGAGATCTATGTGCAGAGCCTCGACAAAGCCATCAAGAGCGGAAAGGTGAAGGGAGTGACACAGTTCGTTACCACCCGTTTCGGCAACGTTCTGGGATCAAATGGTTCCGTTATCCCACTCTTCAAGGAACAAATCAAGAATGGAGGCCCCGTCACGGTTACGCATCCAGAGATTATTCGCTACTTCATGCTCATTCCGGAAGCCTGCAAGCTGGTGCTCGAAGCCGGTACAAAAGGTAATGGAGGTGAAATTTTCATGTTCGACATGGGCAAGCCCGTGAAGATTGCAGATCTTGCCACCCGTATGATACAACTCTGCGGTGCCAAGGACGTGAAGATTGAGTATACGGGACTCCGTCAGGGCGAAAAGCTCTTCGAGGAACTGCTGAATGTGGAGGAGACCACCAAACCATCGTTCCATAAGAAGATAAGGATCGCTGACGTCAAGGAATATGATTACGAAACCGTATGCCGCGAAATCGATGAACTATTCACCATCTGTGAGCGTTACGACAAGATTGAGACAGTCAGGAAGATGAAGCAGATTGTGCCTGAATACAGGAGCCAGAACTCTGTCTACGAGAAACTGGACGAAGCCCTAAGATGATACACCCTAATACTTTCGGAAGTGCAGACGCAACACATCGTTGGTCAGCACCATCCTCTTATCATTTAATTCTTCGATAGTGAAAACCTGTTCCAAGTTGAAGATGCCATAGGGCTTTAGAACCTCCACATCCTTGACTGGCTCGTCAGTCTTATACAGATGGTGAAGGATTGGAGACGATAAGGTAAGAAAATCTTCTTCTCTGTTGAACCTGAACATGAAGCCTTCTCCCAGATACTTCCCATTTTCAGAGAAGCGGATCTGCAGCAGCTTTCCCTGGACGCCCCAGTAGATAAGAGCCTCACGCGTATCAGCGACACCGCCTGTAGACAAAGTGTCAACCTCACTCATCTGCCAATAGCCATCCAGTTCCTTGTTGCCTGAGGTCTCCAGTTCACAGGATACAAGTGTCACGCAGAGTGTCAGTATATATACTATCTTTCTCATTTCCTATTTCTTTTTGATAATGCCGTTCTTGGCGATTGTTAGTTGCAAACCGAAATTATTACCCATGAGTTTTCCGAAGTCCATGCCCAAGGCACCTCTCATGCTCCACCCCTTGAGATTGGAAGTGCTTGCGAAAGAATAAGTGGCTTCAGCAAGCATTGAGAATGTAGAACGTGGCTCAGAGTAAGGTGTATCGTAGGTTCCATAACCTTTCAGATAGGTTCCAAGAAAGCGATAATGAAGACCAGAAAAAGGATCGCCTCTGAATCCGATATGGAAAGCCTGACTACGATTGTTCTTCACTTCTATCGTCCCGTCAGTATTATAAAGAGGCGACAGGAAGAGCGGATTACCCATGACCTGTCCCCAATGCTGCCAGCCTGTATAAAGACTGTGGTTATAATAATTATCCTGTCCGCCCAAATGGTCTGAGACGACCTCATCATGGTCATGGTACACAGGACCGCTCTGGTATTTGGAATGAAGATACTCAAACAGGATATTGTTTAACCAAGGAGCATCAAAGAAACGGATCTCAAGCCCTAACTGGATATCCTTTAAGGCATAAAGAAAATAACGGCGGTCTTTCTTGACATTCCACTCGGAGCCTTTTCCATATCCGTCATAGTCCATGAAGAACATGGCGGAATGGTCTTCAAAGAAATGATCGGCATAAAAGCTGAAGCCCCATTCGTCACAGTCGAAATTAAAGCGCATCAGCCAACTGCCAAGACTGTTGCCTGCGCCACCTGTATAGTCATCATCGACAGCATCTTTTCCACCTGGTATCAAGGCCCGCAGCATACCTTTTAGGCCTCCCTCCTGATGAACGACATCGTCAGGAACGCCATCTGAACGGAAACGATAACAGTCACCTCCGAACTGAGTGGCAAACTCGGCTCCCAACTCTACAGAAAAGATGACTTCATCAGGATTACCGATTTTCAGATACCCCGCCTTGGAATGATACAAAGCACCTTCGGTATATTTGTGGTGCTGACTGGTAAAGTCCTTCTGCCAGCCATCGTCAGTCGTCTTGCCATAGGCGATATGACCTTTCAACGCCAGCCAGTTCTTCGTATGGGGAATAGTCCAGTAGTCAGGCAGGGCAAGTCTCACCTGCGGCACAGGACGGGCATTGATACCAAAGGTCTGCGCACCGGAACTCAGTTCCTGGTTCTTCAGCTCCATCGGCTGTTCCTTGGCACCCACGGTCAGCGTACCTTTCAGCCATCGTACCTCAGCAAAAGCCTGATGCACAACCAGTTTACTAGTGAATCCTGCGGCCACGGCGACGTCGAGCCCATAGCCGATGCCCCACTTACGACCAGCATCAAGTGACAAAGGCCGTCCTATGGCACCACGCAGATAACCATTCGTATTCTTCAACGAACTCAACCCATACCTGTTGGCATTGAGCCACAGGGGATTATGGTCGCCACCCGAGAGGGTTGCCTGCATTTCAGCGCGATAGGCAAGGCTATCAAACAAAGAGCGCTCCTGCGCCTGAGTCGTCAGCTGCGAGACTAATGATAATATGATTGAAAAAAAGATTCTCATAATGCTAAAAAGCTCTTTTGACGCTGCAAAAGTACAAAAATAAAATGAAAAAGAAGACTGTTTAGGGATTTTCCCCTCCCGGTTTAGGGAAAATCCTTTGCATATGAGTGTTTTTTGTTGTTCCTTTGCAGCGTAAACAAGAAATTAATTGTCAAACCCTTTAAAAAGATACGAGTATGAAGAAGATGTTTTTCGCACTGATGATGCTGCTGACAGCAGCCCTCTCAGCAAATGCCATGAGCTATGAGCAGGCCCGTAACGAGGCATTGTTCCTGACCGACAAGATGGCCTACGAGCTGAATCTGACAGATGAGCAATATGAGGCATGCTACGAAATCAACCTCGACTACCTGATGGGAGTCACGAGCCGTACTGATGTGTTCGGAACCTACTGGGAGCGCCGCAACCTGGACTTGAGCTATATACTCCTCGACTGGCAGTGGAATGCTTTTATCGCTGCTTCCTATTTCTATCGTCCGCTTTACTGGGAAGCTGGTTACTGGCACTTCGGTATCTACGCCCGCTATCCGTATCGTGACTACTTCTATTTCGGCCGTCCTCACTTCTACAATACCTATCGTGGTGCCCATGCCTGGCACAGAGTAGGCGGACGAGGCTACTACCACGGGCACAGCAACCACTTCCGTGCCCCTCACAGAGAGCACTTCGGCATGCACGACCGCTGGAATCGTGGTGACTTCCGCGGCAACCGTCACAGCTCCACCCGTATCACTGGCTCCAGAGATCACCACGGAATCGAACGTGGTAGCCGCAGCATTGAGCGCAACAATCGTGCCCTCGAGCGCAGCAACAGAGCCGTAGAACGCAGCAATCGTGCTATTGAGCGTAACAACCGCACCATTGAGCGCAATAATCGTGCCATTGAGCGTGGAAACCGCACCATCGAACGTGGAAGTCGCACCATTGAACGTGGAAGTCGCACCATTGAGCGCAGTAACAATCACAGCTCTTTCGGCAACTCGCACAACAGAAGTTCTATGGGTAGCTCTCGTAGCAGTTCCTTCGGCAGTTCACGCAGCAGCAGTTCGTTTGGGGGTTCTCGCAGTAGTGGAAGCTTCAGCGGTGGTTCGCGTAGCGGAGGAAGTTTTAGCGGTGGTTCGCACAGCGGCGGTGGCAGCCACGGTGGCGGTCATTTCGGTGGCGGTTCACATGGTGGTTCTCATGGCGGTGGTGGTCGCCGATAAGTCAGAGTACCAGTTCCCTGACCTCCGCATTCGACATCTTTAAAATCTCGCTCATTGACTTATTATAAAGGACGGCTTGGATGGCTTTATTGATGATGCCATGACCAACGGCCAGCACCTTCTTTCCTGGAAATGTCTGTCTGACATAGGTGATGAACTCGCCAGCCCGGGAAAGAAGGTTTTCTAATGACTCAACATTTTCAGGCCACGGTTCATTCTTAAGATCGGGAATATAACGTCCAGTAAAGTCACCCCAATCACGCTCCCTCAACAGAGAAGTCGTCATGACCTCCAGCCCATGAGGAGCCGCAATGACGGCAGCAGTATCGACAGCACGCTTAAGGTCACTGGAAATGACAGCATCAATCACTCGATTCCTCCATTGCTCGCTAAGTGCCTTGGCCTGAAGAACACCGTTTTCATTCAGTTCACCTTGAGTCTGCCCCTGCATCAGCTGGCGGGCATTATCTACCGTCTCCCCATGTCTCACAAGATATAAAATAGTATTCATTCTCTTAATTTTTATGCAAAAATACGGAAATATTTGCTATTTACACTATATTTTTGTATATTTGCAGCGTTAAATTGAATAATTACGTATTATGAAGATATTACAGAGTTCCGTTTTCCGTGCCATCTGCGCCATTGCTGTTGGCATCTTGCTCATCAAATATCCAGACAACACCGTCACTTGGATTACAGTTGCTATCGGTGTGCTGTTCTTCCTCTCGGGTGTCATCTCGCTCGTGGTATATATCAACGCCAGAAAGCATGTATCTGAATACAAAATTACTGATGCGGAGGGAAATGTCATAGCCGGAGAGCCTCCCACCTTCCCCATCGTCGGCGTAGGAAGCATCATCTTGGGAGCTATCCTTGCGCTGACACCCAACATATTCATCACGGCCCTGATGTACATCATCGGCGGTATGCTCATTCTGGGAGCTATCAACCAATACATGAATCTGATTAATGCACGGAAATACGGCCATATCGGCTTCGGATACTGGGTCTTCCCCTCCATCATCCTGATTACTGGCATCTATGTGATGCTACGGCCAATGGATCCTGCCAGCGTGGCCATGCTGATTCTTGGGTGGTGCACGCTGCTCTATGGCGTCACGGAGTTAATCAACTCCCTGAAGTTCCACTCTGACAAGCGCAAATTAGCGAAAACTCAGGAGATTACTGTGGCTGAAGAGGTTGCGGACGAGATACCTGAGGAGATAACGGCAGAGGTGATAGAAGAAAACTCACAAAAAGCAGATTCTATCGAGTGACGACGGCATGGTCGCCCTGATTTTCACTTCTTGCCCATTTCCTCTTTAACCTCTTTCGAGAAGAGCTCGATATAAGTTTTCAAGATATCAATGCCCCGCTTGTTTTCGCGTCCCCAGGGGATGATTAGGTCTGCATATTTCTTCGTGGGCTCGATAAACTGTTCGTGCATGGGCTTCACGTCATTTTCATAATGGTTAAGCACCATGTCGACGGTACGGCCACGCTCCACCACATCCCTGCGGATGTTTCTAATCAGTCTTACGTCGCTGTCAGTATCCACATAGATCTTCAAGTCCATCATGTCACGCAGCTTCTTATAGTGCAGAGTCATAATCCCCTCCAGAATGATGACCGGCTTCGGCTCCACATGGATGGTCTCAGGCAGACGATTAGACAGCACATACGAATAAGTTGGCTGCTCAACGGCCTCACCGTTCCTCAGCATCTTGATCTGCTCGGTCAGCAGTTTCCAATCGAAGGCGTCAGGGTGATCGAAGTTTATCTGCTTCCGCTCTTCATCCGTCAGGTTGGTGGTATCATTATAGTAGGAGTCAAGCGGTATGACGGCCGCACAATGCGGCGGCAAAGCCTTGGCAATACGCTTTACGACGGTGGTCTTGCCTGAACCTGAACCGCCTGCGATTCCGATAATAATCATAGTTATTGTACTTTAATTGGCTACAAAGATACAAAAAACCTGGAACATAAAACTTGGACATCCAACTTTTTTGAGTCTACACCGTTAATAATCGTTAATAGCAATCATAAAGTTCATGGCTCAACCCTCAAAGTTCAAAAAAAAGCAGTACCTTTGCAGCCCAAAGTGAGAATTTGAACAATTTACATTATTAATATTAAACTCAAAATGAAAAAAGGTATTCATCCCGAAAACTATCGCCCCGTCGTGTTTAAGGACATGTCCAACGGCGATA
>Ga0326512_10001666_pt1 | contig 16858 bp, 20 predicted proteins | sample 1_2617_0518_D_FD_203652 | JGI IMG/M metagenome (GOLD analysis project Ga0326512, IMG submission 203652) | Bovine rumen microbial communities from UC Davis, California, United States - 1_2617_0518 | ecosystem: Host-associated > Mammals > Digestive system > Stomach > Rumen | place: USA... | reverse complement strand
ATGAGACAAGAAGCAGATTCGGAAATCATTAAACTTACATTAGCAATTCGTAATATGCAGCCTATTGATTTTTACAAGGGCGAGCAGATACAGATTATACCTAAGGCTCAGTTAGTAGATGGTTGTTATACTTGGGCGGATCAGGTGATCACGGGAACCAATGCAACAAGACGCGCTGTCAATGATCAGATGCGTGCGATGCTGGGCTTTAGCGGCTTGCCACAAGAAGGCGAAAAGATGATTTGTCTTCGTAACTTTTGGGACGACTTTTCAACAAATGGTGACCCACTTGTAAATGGTTTAACAGGTATTATTCACAATCCAATTGATACTACAATTCAAATTCCACCAGTAGCAAGAATTAAGAAAAGGGAAGTTCCTGTTATTAGATGCGATTTTGAAGTTGATGAAAATAATATCTTTTTAGATACACCAATGGATAAAACTCTTATTACTTCTGGTGAGCCTTATCTTGATTTTAGAGAGAATTATAGATTAAGAATGATTAAGAGTCGTATCGGAGATTTTTTACCCAGAGATTACGATTTTGGATACGCGATCACGTGTCACAAGGCACAAGGCAGTTCTTGGGAAAAAGTTTTAGTTATTGAAGATAAGTTCCCCTACGATCCTGTTGAACATGCTCGTTGGCTTTACACAGCATGTACTCGCCCAGAAAAAAAGTTAGTTTTAGTACGAAATTAAAGGACACAAAGTTATAATTTACTGCTCATAAGGTTCATATATAGTAACAAAGAAAAAGGAGAAAAAATATGAGCAAACTAATTGATTTAACTGGGCAAGATTTCGGGTTTTGGCATGTAATTAAAAGAGATGAAACTGCGATTGGCGGACGTGCCAGATGGATTTGTCAGTGTATGAAATGCGGAGAAACAATTACTTCAGTAGATGGTGCACATTTGCGTGCAGGACGTTCAACACAATGTACTAAATGTAGACAAAAGAAGATGGTAGATGCTACCATTAAAAATGAAGAAGGAAAAACTTATGGTTTTTTATTCGTAAACAGAAAAGCGACAGAAGAAGAAAAACCAAGGAATGATAGAACTGGTGTATATTGGAATTGTACTTGTACTAAATGTGGTCGTAAAAATGTAATAGTTTTTGGAGATTATTTGCGTAAAGGTGAAACTAAAAGTTGTGGTTGTTTAAACAGTTATAATGAAAGTAAAATTTGTCAAATTTTAGATAATCTTAAAATTAAATATTTACAGCAATATAGGTTTAAAGATTTAACCTCAACAGGTAGAGCCTGTGATGAACTTATGTTTGATATAGCTGTTTTTAATGAAGATAAATTGATTTATATAATTGAGTTTGATGGTGTGCAACACTTTGAAAATGGTCACTTTAAAACTTCTTATGAAATTACTCATAAAAACGATTTATTAAAAAATAAATATTGTTTTGAATATAATATACCTTTAATTCGTATTCCTTATAATGAAGAATATACTATAAATGATTTAAAACTTGAAACAACAAGATTTTTATTAACACCAGAAAAAGAAGAAAATTACTATTCAATTAGGAGTTAACTATGGATGAAAAAGAATACATATTAGGTCTCTTAAATACATTAGAATATGCAATAGCTGAAATAAATTTACCCGGTTTTTCTCATGTAACTGTATTAGATGATATTAGACCAGATAGTTTTCAATTTGCCATTGATGAAATTAGAGATTATATAAATAAAAGAGAGGAAGAATAAAATGGAAGAAATTATTTATTTTGAATTAAATAATTGGTTTGGTGGTAGAGATTATCCAGATGCAGAGCCATTTAACACTTGGATGGAGGATGATTCAAATCTTAAGTTCGAAGATTATAAGTGGTGCAAAGAAAATAAATTGTGTGTTATTGTGAATATGATTGATATGTCAGTCGATTTTCTTATTGCTGCACCTAAGAGTTGGGTTATGGAAAATTGTCCAGATTTGTTAAGTGATAAAACTTATACAACAACTTTTATTAGTTATGGAAGTGAGGGTGAAAAGAAAATTGAAAAAGAATATGGCTATAAGCGATTCTTATGTGAACCAGATGAAAATGGAATCAGAGGAAGTAGATATGTAGATTATTTAGTATTTCCTGATAATTTTTATAGTCTTAATAATTTTGGTTGTAGATATTATGATGAATATAAGGACAGATGGTTTATTCCAAATGAAGAGGGAATATTTAAGATACAGATAGATACAGAAGGTAATATAATTGGAGAAATAGAATGAAATTCTACACATCATATTTTTATCAACTGCGATTTTTTCCACCAAACTTAATTCCGATTAGTACCGCGAAGTGGGACCCTAAGTGGTTTAAGCTTGGCTTCGATAAAAGAGGAGTTATGAATGGCTTGCGGGCGCCCGTTCTTGTGTTACCCGACAACTGGGACAATGTCGAGATAGAGTGCGGAAAGAATTGTGGTAAAGTTCCATTTGAATGTAATTTTATGAAGGCTTATGATAACTATCTTCACACATTAGATTTCAAGGACGTGTATAGTAGAGCAATTGATTTGGGTCAGCGGGTCATGGCAGCGGCCGGCCGCACAGACCAAGATTATAATATTGTTCTTTTGGTTCATGAACCAGCAAGTTGCAAGTGTGCTGAAAGACCAATATTACAAAAATGGTTTAGAGAGAATGGAGTTGAAATGAAAGAATGGATAAGGAACTAACTCAGGTTTTTAATCAGCATCAGACTTACAATGGAGAGGACTGTCTTATAATCCCTTTAAGAAATATAATTAGAGGTGAAATAAAGGCTGGTGTTGATCAATATCCACGCATAACTTTAGAATATTGGGGGAAGCTTTAATGGATAGTAATACGCAAGCAAAGTTAATAGTTATTGTATTGTTAATATTTGTTATGTTTCTTTGTAGTGAGATAAGAGGCTGCGATAGCACTAATCAATACAATAATGGACGTTGCCCCTGTGGAGGACATTGGCAATATCAACAAGCAATAAGTCGTGGCAGATATAGTGAGTTTACAAACTATATTTATAAATGTGATAAGTGCGGAAGAATTATTGAAATAAGTAATTATTATGGAGGGTAATGAAAATGGCAGAACCTATGAAAATAACAAATGAAATGAGAAACTTAAAACAAAAGAAAATAGATGAATTGGTTGAACAGGTAAATGATAGAATTCGTTATGCGGTAGACCATGGACGACATGAAGCGTGTTTTTCTATCGACAAAGATAATACATATTATCGAGATGTAAGAGGAATGTTTGAAGAGCGAGGATATAAAATTAAGCCGACTGGATATATTGGTGGAGTTTGGCAAGAAACAGAAGATATTTATTGGTGAGGTAATAAAAATGAGTAACGAATGTAAAGATTGGTTTGAAGAAAGAGCAAATGAAGCTTGGGAGTGCATATCTCGAATTGCAGAAATTTATGATGATTACCACGAATACAGCGAAGAAGTTTATGAGAAGATTGGCCAGATTCTGCGAGAATATGGTTTCATTGATTAGAATTTATTTGACAAAAGTAATAAAATATGTTATAATATATAGGTAAGAAAAAATAAGAGAAAGAGGTGTACTAGATGAAGGGATACCCGGGTTCAGTACATAACCACACAGACTTTAGTAACTTGCGTCTCAGGGACTCAATCAATAGAGTAGATGATGTAATTGATTATGCAATTGAGTTAGGACATGAATGTGTAGCATTTACAGAACATGAAACAGTCGCTAATGCAATTAAAGTACAAAAGAAATATAAGAAAATTAAGAAAGACCACCCCGAATTTAAGGTAATCTTAGGAAATGAGATTTATCTTTGTCGGGATGGTTTAACTGCGGAAAATTTTGATAGAGAGAAAGATAGTTATTATCACTTCATTCTTTTAGCAAAAGACGCAGAGGGCCATAGACAGATTAGAGAATTATCTTCAAGAGCTTGGGCTCGTTCATGGATGAACGGTAGAATGAGAAGAGTCCCAACATATTATCAAGATTTGATAGATATAGTTGGAGCAAACCCCGGTCATGTAATAGCAAGTACAGCATGTCTTGGAGGATTTTTGCCTAAAGCAATTTTAAGATATGTAGCCAACCCAACAGAACAGATGTATGCAAATATTAGAGGTTGGTGTTTAAATGTTCAGAATATTTTTGGTAAGGGTAACTTTTATTTAGAAATGCAGCCTTCCAAGAATAAGGAACAGATTATTGTAAACAAGGCATTAAAGAAATTAAGTGAAGAACTTGATATTAAATATATAATAACAACTGATAGCCATTATTTGAAGAAGGAAGATGCACCGATTCACAAGGCTTATCTTAACTCCCAAGAGGGTGATAGAGAAGTTGATGAATTTTATGCAACAACTTATATGATGGGTACAGAAGAACTTGAAAGTTTCTTTAATTATTTTACAAAAGAAGAAATTGATAAGGCTTATGAAGCAATAAGAGAAATTAAAGACAAGTGTGAAGATTATGAATTAGCAAAAGAGTTGAAGATACCTAACTTACCTTGGGTTGAACAGAAATATGTACCAGAAGATAAGAAGAAGAGATACATTGAACTCATACCGAAATTAGCAGATTTTAACAACTCTGATTTTAATTCTGATAAGAAATTGGTAGATGCAATTATAAATGGTATAGAAAGTCATACAGATTTGCAGAACCAAGAGGCTTATGATGAAATAAATAATAATCTTGAAATGACTTGGACATCTTCAAGAGTAAATAATGCAGAATGGTCAGCATACTTCTTAAATCTTCAAAGAATTATTGATGTGTGTTGGGAAGCAGGTTCATTGGTTGGGTGCGGCCGTGGCTCCGGTGTAGGATTTATCCTGTTGTATGTATTGGGCATAACCCAGATCAATCCTCTCGCGGAAACGACAAAGACTTTCCCATGGCGTTTCTTGAACCCTGATCGTGTATCTGTTCTGGATGTTGATGTCGACATCGAGGGCGGCCGCAGAAGTGATGTACTTAATAAACTTCGTGAAGTTTATGGTTTGGACAGAGTATGTAATGTTGCTACTTTTGGTACAGAAAAGTCAAAGTCAGCAATCCAGACTGCAGCTCGTGGTTTGGGTATAGATGTAGATGAAGCTGCATATATATCTTCACTTGTTCCGGCAGATAGAGGACAGATTAGAACCTTACACCAGTGTTATTATGGTGATGAAGAAAATGGTTTTGATCCAGTTCCATTATTTGTCAAGGAAATGAACAACAATCCAGAATTGTGGGAAGTTGCTCAAAAAGTAGAGGGACTTATTTGTAGAATTGGAGAACACGCTGGAGGAGTTATCTTCGTTGATGAAGACTTCACTAACTCAACAGCATTAATGAGAGCGCCGAATGGAGATATTATAACTCAGTTTGACCTTCACGATGATGAAGCAGTAAGCTTGATTAAGTATGACCTCCTTTCAGTTGAAGCTTTGGATAAGATACATACTTGTCTTGATTTGTTGACAGAAGATGGATATATTGATAAGAATTTAAGTTTAAGAGATAGATATGAAAATACTATCGGAATTTATAAACTTAATAGAGATAATCAAGATATGTGGAAAATGATTTGGAATCATCAGATTCAGTCATTGTTCCAGATGGAGAAACAGAGTGGAATTAAGGGTATCGCAACTCTTAAGCCAACCTCGGTAGATGATTTGGCGATTTTGAATTCAACAATTAGACTTATGGCTCAGCCTGGTTCGACAGAAATGCCAACTGATAAGTTAGCAAGATTTAAGAGAGATCCGGGTGCATGGGATAGAGAATTAGCTTCTTATGGTTTGGGAGTAAATGAAAAGATTATTCTTGAACCGATAGTAGGTATATCCTACGGTTTGTGTATAGCACAGGAGCAGTTCATGAGTTTAGTACAGCTGCCCGCACTTGGAGGTTTCTCACTTACTTGGGCAGATAAGTTAAGAAAGTCTATTGCAAAGAAGAACCCTAAAGAATTTGAAGAATTGACAAAAGAGTTTTATCAAGTAACAAAGGAAAAGGGAGTTAAAGAAAACTTTGCGAGGTATGTTTGGGAAGTTCTTATCTCAATGAGTAAAGGTTATGGATTTAACCAGTCTCACACTTTAGCTTATTCATTGATAGGACTTCAAGAAATGAACTTGTGTTTCAACTATCCTATCATCTATTGGAATTGTGCTTGCGCGATCACAGACTCTGGCGGTATTGGAACTGGCACAGATTATAATAAGGTCGCAATCACAATTAACAAGATGAAAAATTCAGGGATAAAAGTAAAACTCCCTGATATAAATGAGTCAGCTTATGAGTTTAAGCCAAACAAGGAAGATGGTTCAATCTTCTGCGGATTAAAGAGTTTGGCAAATGTTGGCGATGAAATTGTTATGAAGATTATTGAAAATAGACCTTATAGTTCTGTTCAAGATTTTTATGACAGAGTTAAGCCGACTAAACAGGTTATGGTATCTTTGATTAAAGGTGGGGCATTTGATGCTTTCATGCAAAGAAAGATTTGCATGGCTTGGTTCATATGGAATACATGTGATAAGAAGAAGAGATTAACTTTGCAGAATATGGCGGGATTGATTAAATATAATCTCGTACCCACAGAAGAAGCAGATATAAAACTTGCGGTTAGAGTTTTTGAATTTAATAGATATTTAAAGGCTATGTGCAAGTTAGGAACTGACAAGTATAAACTTGATGAAAGAGCGATTAACTTCTTGGTTGAGATTGGAGCCGACAATATAGTTGACCAAGATTTTGTAATAAGTAAGACCTCTTGGGATAATGTATATCAGAAGTATATGGATACATTAAGAAATTGGTTAAGTAAAAATAAAGAAGAAATTTTGGTTAAGTTAAATGAGTTAATCTTCTTAGACGATTGGAACAAATATGCAAAGGGAACTATCTCAGATTGGGAAATGGATGCATTGTGTTTCTATTATCATGAGCATCCATTGGCAAATATTAACGCAGCGAAGTATAGTTTTGCAGACTTCTTCAGCATGCCGGAAGACCCAGTAGTAGATAGAACTTTTACAAAGGGTGATAAAGAAATTAAGATGTTTGTTCTTAAAAAGATTTGCGGCACTTGCATTGCGAAGGACAAGAACAAGTCCACTGTGTCACTTTTGACCCCGACAGGCGTAGTAACAGTAAAAATGTCAAAGGGTTTGTTTAGTTTATATGATAAGCAAATCTCAGTTAGAAACCCCGACGGAACTAAGACAATTAAAGAAAAGTCTTGGTTTAATAGAGGAAGTAAGATAGTTGTACAAGGTATAAGAACAGGAGAAGAGTTCTTTGCCAAGAAGTATGCATCATCTGGTGGACATCACTTATATAAGATTGATGGAATTGAAAAAGATGGTGATTTGATTTTAAGATACGAGCGTTATCAAGGAGAGGCTGAAAATGAATGAATATGACGATATGGAAAGAAATTGTTACCTTCTTTACGAAGCCCTCCTGTTCGCCTGTCTTAATATGACCGATATACCGGGTAATGGAATTATAGCTCTTAATAAAATTGACAAGAAATACATAAAAGAAGCACATGAATTATTAGACCGCCTATTACTTCCAGTTTTAGAAATGGAAGAAGATACACCAACAGAGGAGATAAAAGAATGGCTGAAAAAACTGAGAGACCTTTCAAAATGATAGCGATTATAGGACAAGCTGGTAGTGGTAAGGATACTATCTTGCGGGCCGTCTGTGAGAAAAATCATGAGCTCAATGAAATCATCTCTTGTACGACTCGCCCTATGAGAGATGGTGAAGTAGATGGAGTAGATTATCATTTCTATACTGTTGACCAGTTTACAGAAGAAGTTTTAAATGATAAAATGCTTGAAGCAAGTTGTTTTAATAATTGGTTCTATGGAACACCAATAAAGAGTTTGGTTAAGGATAAAGTAAATATTGGAATTTATAATCCAGAGGGCATAGAGTCTTTAATGTTGCATGGAAATATTGAATTATATGTTTTCTTAATAGAAGCGTCAGATAAGATTAGGCTTATTAGACAACTTGAAAGAGAAAATAATCCCGATATTGAAGAAGTATTTAGAAGATATAAAACTGATAGAGCAGATTTTGCGGACTTGCCCTTTCACCACAATGTACTAAACAATGAGAATTATGATGAATTAGACCATGCTGTTGACGTCATCAGCCACGCCGCACAAAAATTACAGGCCAAACTTGGACAATTTTAATTAAATAATTTTCATATTATTTATGGACACCAAAAAAGGAGGTAAAAATAAAGTGTTGAAAATTATAAAAAGAAATGGTGAAGAAGTTTCATTTGATAGACAGAAGATAATTGATGCCGTTAATGGCGCCATGTTAGAGGTTGATGGACAACTTTACGAAACTGATACTGCAAAAGAAATTGCTTCCGATATTGAAAAGAGAATAAGAATGAGTAAAACTCCAGTCGGTGTAGAGGCTATTCAAGACTGGGTTGAACTCGAGTTAATGGTTTCTGAAAGACCTGATGTTGCAAGAGCATATATCAGATACCGTTATAAGAAAGAGGTTGCAAGAGAAACACAATCTACCTTCTTTGATGCTATTGGTGAAAAACTTGAAGCACGTAATGTTCAAAATCAGAACGCAAATATTGACGAGCACTCGTTCGGTGGAAGAATTGGTGAAGCTTCAAGTGTCATGACTAAGAAATATGCTCTTGATTATATCGTATCTAAAATGGCTAAGGAAAATCATTTGAATAATAGAATTTATATTCATGATTTAGACAGTTATGCCGTAGGTATGCACAATTGTTTGTCAATTCCTTTTGATAAATTATTGGCAGAAGGTTTTAATACTCGTCAAACAGATGTGCGCCCTGCGAATAGTGTTAATACAGCTTTCCAGTTAGTTGCCGTAATATTTCAACTTCAATCACTTCAACAGTTTGGTGGAGTATCTGCTACTCACTTAGATTGGACTATGGTTCCTTATGTAAGAAAGAGTTTTTTTAAGCATTATATGAATGGTAGAAGATGGTTAACAGATGATTTTGACCAACATCTTCATAGTAATGAACAAAATGAGGGCTGGAAAGAATACTTTAAAGATGAACCAATAGATAGTGAAAAGTATAAGCAAGATAAAAAAGCATATGATTATGCCATGGAGATGACAGTTAAAGAGGTTTATCAAGCAGTCGAGGGTATGTATCACAATTTAAATACATTACAATCACGTTCTGGTAACCAACTTCCTTTTACCTCAATCAACTATGGTACTTGTACTCTCCCAGAAGGTAGAATGGTGATCAAGGCTTTGCTTGAAGTATCTCTTGAGGGTTTGGGTAAATTACATAAGACTTCTATTTTCCCTTGCGGTATTTTCCAATGTATGAAGGGAGTAAATAGAAAAGAGGGAGACCCCAACTATGACTTATTCCAGTTAGCACTTAAGTCAACCGCAAAGAGACTTTATCCTAACTATGCTAATGTGGACTGGAGCGGTAACGCTGGTTACGATCCAAATGATCCAACTACTTACTTCTCAACAATGGGATGCAGAACCGCAAATGGTGCAGATATAAATGCACTTCCTGGCCAGAATAAGCAGATGAAAGATGGCCGTGGTAATATCTGCCCAGTAACTATCATAATGCCTACTCTTGCTATGGAAGCCATGGAAGAAGTGCAGAAGATAGATAATTTCACAGAAGATGATATTGTTGATACTTTCATTGATATTCTCAAGTTAGCAATAGCTGACGCAAGAGATATGTTAATTGAAAGATTTGAGTGGATATGTTCTCAGTCCCCAAGTTCAGCAAAGTTTATGTATGAGAATGGCACAATGTTTGGCTACAATCCAGAAGAGGGTATACGTTCCGCGCTCAAGCACGGTACTCTTGCTATTGGTCAGTTGGGACTTGCAGAAACACTTCAAATTCTTTTGAATACAGACCATACAACTAAAAAAGGTATGGAAGTAGCAAAGAAAATTGAAAATACTTTCAAAACACTTTGTGCAGAATATAAGGAGAAGTACAAGCTCAATTTCGGCGTTTATTATACTCCTGCTGAAAATCTTTGCTATACTGCTATGCAGAAGTTTAAGAAACAATATGGTGTAATACCAGAAGTAAGTGATAAGGATTTCTTCACTAACTCAATGCATGTTCCGGTTTGGAAGAGAATGAGTCCATTTGACAAGATTGAGATTGAGAGCCAATTAACAGGTTATAGCTCTGCTGGTTGTATCACTTATGTGGAGTTTAGTGATCAAGATCGCAACAACTTGGCAGCGGTTGAAGCAGTAGTGCAATTTGCAATGGATCACGATATTCCTTATTTTGCAATCAATGTTCCTTGTGACACATGTATGGAGTGCGGCCATTGTGGCGAGATAGATGAAGCTTGTCCAAAGTGCGGTAGTACCAACATCCAGAGATTAAGAAGAGTAACCGGTTATCTTACAGGTAATTATACAACAGCCTTCAATAAAGGTAAAATACAAGAAGTCTTAATGAGAGTCCATCACCTTCTTAATTCTTAGGACATTTCGCTTAAATTACCTCCATTAAATTTTTATATATAATATAGAGAAAATAAATTTAATGGAGGTAATTTTATGTTTGTTTATTGTATTACTAATAAAATAAATCATAAAAAATATATAGGTATAACTACAAAAACAGTTGAAGAAAGATGGAGACAACATTTGTCAGTAGCCTATAATAAAAATAATAAAGATTATAACTCTTTATTTAAAAAAGCAATACGAAAATATGGAGAAGAAAACTGGATAATAGAAACTATTTATGAAACTTCTTCCTTACAAGAATTAAAAGAAAAAGAAATTTATTTTATAAAAATTTTTAATTCTTATGCTTTTGATGAAAATGGATGGGGATATAATTCTACCAGGGGTGGTGATTATGTAGCCGGTTACTTTGAAACACCTGTCAGTCAATTTGATATAGTATCTGGCCAAAAAATAAAAGATTTTCATTCAATAGCTGAGGCAGAAAGGGAGATTGGATTGAGAGTAGAACACATCGGTGAATTTAATCAAAGTTGTGGAGATTTTTGTTGGTTTTATACTAAAGATATTCAAAATCTTTCAAATGAAGATTTAATTGATAAAGTTCATTCTTTATATCCTAATTTAGTTTATAAATTAGATTTAGAAGGGAAAATATTACAAATTTACCGAAACTCTACTGAAGCGGGCGAAGATAATAATTGTTCAAGTGGTAATATTATTTCTTGTTGCTTGGGCATAAGAAATCAAGCAAATGGCTTTCAATGGTGTTATCAAAAAGATATATCTATTAGAGAAAATCAAAAAGTAAAACTACCAAAAACTAAACAAGTTGGTGTAATTCAATATGATTTATCTGGTTTAAAAATAAAAGAATATGCAAGTATAAAAGAAGCTGCTAAAGAAAATAATTGTTCTGAAGCTCATATTTCATCTTGTTGTAGGGGAAAACGAAATATTACTGCCAATAGTCAGTGGCGATATAGCAATGAAAAATTAGAAAATGTAAAAGAATTATCAATAAAAAGACAAGTTAGATGTATAGAAACCCAAGAAATATTTAATTCTCCTAATCAAGCTGCAAAACATTTTGGTTATGCTCAACAAACTGTTAAAAGAAGTTGTATGGGAGAAAAAATAAATAAACCTTTTCATTTTGAATGGTATTAAAAATTTCTGAAAAAATATATTTTATGTTATAATATAATTATGAAATATTTAAGGAGAAATTAGATGTATTTAACAGTTAAGACTAAAGATGAAATCGCTACTCTTAATCCAGAACAAGTTGGAGATGGTACTGTAGTTTATATAGAAGATGAAAAGAAATATCAAGTGTATGAGAACGGGGCCTGGGTGGATTATAACCCAGACCTCAAACTCTCACTTTACGATATGAACAAAAACCTTGTGGCAAGTCAGAGAAATATGGATTGGCGTAAGGTTGAGGGAGTAATTAAGAAGTGGAATCCACAAGGAACATACTTCTTAATGTATTGTAAAGATATTGGATACTTTACTTTATTCAAGAGAACTGAAGGAGCACCTGAAAAGTTCCATGAAGTTTTCAAAGATTGTCTTATTAATATTGGAGACCTTAAGGCTTGTGATATAACTGACGATAAGAATGGTCTTGAGATTTGGATAAAGCCAAAGGATTCTGATAGTGCAATTTGTATGTATTTATTTAATTATGATGAGGGGGTTGTAGAATTCAATGGATAATCAATTAATTTGTTGTGTTGACATGTTTGCAAGAACTCAAGTTATGGTTGCTCCAAATGGAGAAAAGATTATGGTTGAGGGTATTGAAAATCTTGGTAATATGGCTTTAGATTTCTGCTTGCAAAACAAGATTGGTAAAATTCATTTCTTTGGTGATGACACTTATATTAGTGGTTTATTAGAAAGAAAGCCTGAATTAACATTTGGTTTTAAGAATAACAATATTATAGTAGAGGTAAACTAAGATGGAAAAGTATTTGATTGAAGTTGTAAACACATATAGAGTACCAACAGTAGAGGCCGCTTTAAAGTTGAGAAAGTCTCTCGAAGATCTCCCTTGCGGCGAGCTGGTTAGTTTCAGTTACACAACCAAGTACATTAAACAGAAGGGCGAGATCGTGGAAGAGTATCAGTTGGTTAAGGCGAAGATTGCATTTGAGGACGTAAAAGACCCTATCTATGATACAGAGATTACTTACTCAAGAGGTAATGTTGATGCGTTTTGAAAAAATCAGCAAGTATGCTGATGATGAAAATATAATTATTCCAGTTCGTAAGACAAAAGGTTCTGCCGGATACGACTTCTATGTAGCAGAAGATACAATAGTTCCCGGTCTTAATGAGATAACTGCGGACCTTGTTAATGAGGTAGTTATGAACGGAGTGGCTTGGCCAATTACACTAGACGATATGGCGAACTTGACCAAGGCCGCAAACGCCCGTACAACTTTAGTACCTACTGGTATTAAAGCTCAATTAGATGAAGGAACGTATCTTGAACTTTCAGTTAGAAGTTCTTGTCCTATGAAGTATTGGCTTATTCTTGCTAATGGCGTTGGAATTATTGATGCTGATTACTATAACAATCCAGATAATGAAGGACATATCTTTTTCCAAATCGCTAACTTATCCCCATATCCTATTCTCTTAAAGAAAGGCGATTGTATCGGCCAGGGTATTATCAAACCTTATCTCCTTGCAGATGATGACAAGGCCGAAGGTGAGAGAACTGGCGGATTTGGTTCAACAAGTGCGTAAACTATTAGCTCTTGACCAAAGTTCACGTATTACAGGTTGGGCAGTTTTTGATGGGGATAAACTTGTAGCATATGGTAAAATAAGCGTGGATGATCCAGATATTGGTGAGAGATTATATAAAATCAAAACTCAAGTTATTGAGTTAATTGATAAATATGAAATTACAGAAGTTGTTTTTGAAGATATTCAGCTTCAAACTAATGTAGTACAGAATGTTAGAACATTTAAAGTTTTAGCAGAAGTTTTTGGAGTTTTGTATGAAACATTTACAGAACTTGAATTACCCAATGAAGCAGTCCTTGCTGCAAGTTGGAAATCGACTCTCGGTATTAGAGGTGCAGATAGAGCTACTCAAAAGAGAAATGCGGCTGAATATGTAGCCAATACATACAACATCAAAGCAACCCAAGATGAATGCGATGCAATATGTATTGGTACTCATTACATCAAAACCAATCCCGAATCATTTGATTGGTCATAAATCATTAAAAGCCTCCAAATAATTCTCAATTTTTATGTAGAGGAATTTAGAGAACACAGGAGGCTTTACCCATGTGGCAAGAAATTGGGATGTTTTTATTAAAATATTGGCTGGAGCTTTTGTTTACAGCCTTTATTGGTCTTGCTTCTTATTTTGGTAAGCGTTACATTAAGTTAGAAATAGAGAAAAAAGCAGCTGAACAAGAAGCATTAAAGACTGAAATTGTCCAAAAGGTTAGTGAGCAGGTTAGTGCTTTAACCGAACACGTCGAAAAGAAAGACGAAAGAGTACAAAAGGAAATGGAAGGTTTTAAAACCGGCCTTTCTGAATTGAAATTGGGTTTGTTAGCTATTCAAGGTAGAGAATTTAAGCAGAATTGTAGAAAAGCATTAGATCAAGAACATGATTTAACCTTAGAAGAATATGACCAAATAGTTAAAGATCATGATGCCTATAAGGCTTTAGGTGGAAATCATGAAGGGGATGAATTATTTGGATTACTTCAAGAAAGAGCTAAACAAACATTTGGTAAAGCATAAAATTAAGGGAGACTATTAATTTAGTCTCCCTCTTTTTTTGTGCAAAAAAAAATTGGGACTATTCAATTAAGAATAGTCCCGTTTTTTTATACTTTCTTATAAGTATTAATACTTGCTTCAATTTGTTGATTGAGCCAAGCTTCTACATCACCATAAGTCATCTCAATGAAGTCTCTTGCCTGTGTGGTAAGCACTCCAAGTACAGCCTGTTTTGTGATTTCAAAAGCCTTCTCCTGTGCTTCTGCATCAAACTTACCTTCCTTCTTCAAGGCTTCTACATAAGTCTGATTTGTAGCAATAACGCACTGAATAATTGTATCAGAAATCAAGTCTGTATATTTGTTCTGTTCTATCTCTGCGGTCTTAGCCTTAATCCAGGTTACGAGGTAACCTGTGAGTACCGCAAGAAGAGGTACAATACATAACTCAAAAATCTGTTGAATAAGTTCCATCTTATCCATAATCCTTTTCCTCCTTTAAATAATTCTGTCTATTATCTTAGTAGCGGTGACATTCATCATACCGTTATAAGCCAAATTTATTGATAATCTATCTGCCATATACGCTCCATTTATTCCAGCTTTAGTATCCTTTACATATATCTTTGCATTTGGTTCAAGACTATAAATGGGGGCACAACTCATTGTTATAGATTCGCAGCAGCACGCCTTGTTGTAAATCATTGAGTCAATTTCATCTTTGGCAGACTTACCTTGAACACTCATTGAGAAAACATTAGTTAAATTTTCATTAAGTGGTAAAATTGTATAGCCAGTATTTTGTGTTTTTAATTCCGCAATTTCTTCTGCATCTTTATTTTCTACAAATAAAACATTAGGAACATCTTTATATACTACGGCTTTAACCGCATTATCATTTTTAGCTATTGTTCTTAAACCAATATTATCTATTGCATATTGAGAAAGTTCACTATTGCTTTCTACATCTATGAAATCAAACCAAAATATAAGACCTTCTGGGTTAGAGAAGATCTCTTTGTTCCAGTACAAAGTATCTGCGTTATTTGGATCCATGTAGTAATCATCATTGTCAAGATAGAAATAAGTAATATTACTATCATAAGCTTTACCACTACTTTTAGGATTTACTGGTAAATAATAAAGAAGACTTTGTGTTTCAAATTCTTCTCTTGTAACTTTGCCAGCATAGTAATAAACCTCAGTACCGCCCTTGCGCTTGTAGTAAGAAGCATTGGTCTGATAAGGAGCACCACCTTGATTCTTGAAATAGTAAACTACAGTATCTGGATCATTGTACTCTTCTTGAGTAAGACCAGCAGCAATAGAGTAAGTACCTAAGTATTCTGGATTATATAGTAATCTCCAGAAACCTTCCATATCTGTATAAAACTGTTCATAACCAGTATTACCATCTGGATAATAATCTGGATTGTTTTTAGCTATTAATGGAATAAGTTCATCAGTAGTATATACATCAGCATCAGAAGTAGCAGCATCGTGCATATGCTTTCTATAATCTAATGCCATCTGATAAATAATCTCTCTCCAATCTACTACATTCATACCAGTAGTCTCATGAGTAGTTGCATACTCTTTAGACACATAAACTGTTTCATCTACTGCCTTATAATATTGTGGCTTAGTCTGTATAGCATAGCGACAATGGACAGGAACCTTGTTATTGCCTATTCCTTTTTTCTCGCCCCAAACTATGAAATCATTTTTTACATTTGTAATATTAGGAGTGTTACTGAAAGAAGAAACTATTGTATTTTCATCAAAACTGAAATCATATTCATCAGCATATAAATCAATATAAATTTCTTTATTATCATCATTTTGACGACTTAACTGGTTCCAAGGGTGACTTAATGAAATTCTCTTTCTTTGGAATACGAACTGTCCATCAAGATTATAGAAATATTCATAATCACCTAACATATTTTTGATTTTATCAAGAACAGAAACTACTGACTCACCAACAGAAGCAATAAGGTCACCGGCATAAACTAACTCTGTCGGTCTATAACCTATTGTATCTCCCTTTTCTGCTTTTATACAAGTAAAAGGTCTGATATTTTCTGATGATAAATAATCTTCTGTTGTGAAATAAGTTGGCTCTTCACCTTGACCTATAACACTATTTCTATTATCAAAAATGAATGAAGGGTCATTAAAAGAAATCTGCTGAGAAGTAGGTGTCCACTCATCACCATTTTTAAGTACAATGTAGTAAGTACCTTGGTTTGGACTTAAAGTAAACTGAGTAACAATATCAGCTTCTACATCTCTAATTAAATACATTGGCTGAGAGTAGTTGTACTGGAGTAACTCAAGACCATTATCTTCCAAGTCATTAATGATAATGTTTTGGAAAGGTTCTTTTGCGAACTCGTGAACAAGCTCTCTTATTATTTTCTTGATTAAATACTTTTCTACTGTTGTGTTTCCCTCTGCATCTGTAACTTCGATAGAACCAAAGTCCCAAGTAAGTGCAGGAACCACACCACCTAAATCACCGGTCAACATAGCCATCTTATCTTTACCACTAATACTAATAGT
>Ga0326512_10001664_pt1 | contig 16867 bp, 21 predicted proteins | sample 1_2617_0518_D_FD_203652 | JGI IMG/M metagenome (GOLD analysis project Ga0326512, IMG submission 203652) | Bovine rumen microbial communities from UC Davis, California, United States - 1_2617_0518 | ecosystem: Host-associated > Mammals > Digestive system > Stomach > Rumen | place: USA... | reverse complement strand
AAGCAGGTTCATTAATTGACTTGGATACAGAAAAACTCAATTTTGATTTGGAACATCCAGTTGAAATTGAAGTTCAACCATCTTATGATGGCTCTGTAAATCTAATTCTTAATGATGATAAAAATATTCCTAGATTAATTAATTCTAGATTCTCTGTTAGAGAAAAAGATACTTATGAAATTGTAGATAGAATAGGTGAAAATGACACTAATATATACAATTCAAAAACTTTTGATAAAGATACTTCACTATATTTCTAGTATGAATATAACCCTATTATAACCTATTTAGAGTATATTAAGGGAGTTTTTCCAGTTGGACAATATTGTTTTTATTTTACCTATTGTGATGCTGACGAAAATGAATCTGATTTTATTGCAGAAACAGGACTAATTCCAATATTTATAGGAGATGATAATGACCCCCGTTCAATGGACGGGGGTATTAAAAATCAATCTTCCGGAAAAGGTGTACTGTTAAGACTAAATAATATTGATAAGTCCTATAATTATATAAAACTTTACTATGTAAGATATTTTGCAGACTATAATTAGAATAGGGTTTATGAATGTAAAAAACTATATAAAAAGTTCTATATAAACTCTAACGTATTGTATTTACATATTACTGGGCAAGAAGAAGCAGAAGATTTAGATCCTAATATTTTAAATATCTCAAGGTTTAATCCTAAAAACATTTTAACTTAGGCTTAGTGTAAAAATATGTTATTCTTTGCAAATATAGTAAAAAATACCGATAATTACAGAGAATTAGCAGATTTAGCTCTTAGAATTGTTCCAGAATTGAATGTAGTAGAAAATTTTCCATTTATAAATAGTAATTACGATAGTCCATCTGGAGAATTTGCATACTATGACTCGCATAATATTTATAATAAAACTGGATATTTTAATCAAGAGTATTATAGATTTGGAGTAGTATTTATATATAATAATGGAACTCTTTCAAATGTTTATAACACACTTGGTGGAACTTTAAGTATTAACAGCGATAATAAACCTTCATTAAGTTTAGAAGGGAGTTTGTATTCTATTACAGAAGATAATATATACCTTTCTAGAAATTATATAAAAGTTGACGATAAAGGTTGGATAAAAGAAGGTAATTATAAATTTTAGGGGGAATAGGTGAATGCTAAAGGAGTATGTTTATTTAACTTTAAAAAGGATTATAGTAATAATACAATATTTTCAGTTAAGTTTAACATTCCAAAGGAAGTTTCTAAGCATTTAAGAGAGGAATTAAATATTAGAGGACTCTTTTTCGTTAGACAAAAGTGTATTCCAAATATTATAGCTTAGTGTTATCTTTTACCTATGGATAAAGTTTTAGAAGCTCCAGTATTAGAAAGGGGAACTTCTCCTTCAAAAGATTATTTTACTGAGTGCTTTATAAGTGAAAAAGGTGAATTAACTAACAAGTATGAAGATAGATAGTACTTATATTCTCCAAAAGATAGGTTAAATATAAGTAAAAAAGCTTATGCTGGAATTTGCCCAGATTTTCTTTTAAATTAGCCTTATTATAATCAAATATTTAATGGGGGAAAGTTTAAATTATAGAGAATTAGTAATTCTTCTAATTTAACAAACAATGATACTAGATTTTATATAGAAAATGTTGCCGTTAACTATACTACTTTAGGTGGATATTCTAAAGTTACTATATGTTCTGTTACTGACGATGTTTCTACAGTAGCTATTAAAGATGCTACTTATAAATTAGAAATAGGAAAAACAGAAGAAGTTTATAGATTTGGATTTGCGGGAACTGATAACAGTACACAAAGTATTGGAGAAGAATTAGAAGGATATGTAAACAGAAAGGGAGAAAAAGTTGATTCTAAAAAAGCTCCATATGTAAAATCTAGTGAAGCTTCAAATATTGTAAGAGGTAAATATTCTCCATACCTTGCAATATATTCAGGCAATGACTTAGAAACTGGGTGTTTATATAATATATATAAGGATATTCCTATAAATATAAATTAGGAATATCAAAATAGAATGGATTCTTTTGAACCTTTCTATGCTATTAGTGATAGATATAATATTATAACCGAAAAATAGTCTTATGAGTGTTGGAGAGGGGATTGTTATGTAAATTAGTTTACTTATAGACTTAACAGAAATTTTAATGATCCATCCCTTCCTAATAATGATCAAATAATTGATAAAGATACTTGGATAAATCATTATAATGTACAAAAATTAGAAGACTTTAAAAATATTTCTAGGTCTGATGTAAATGCTGTAAAACTTGGAAATTGGATTACTTTTCAATTAAGAAGCTCTATGAATTACGCTCTTCGTTCTGAGGACCACTCTTTCGTATCTGAAGAAGCTTTAATGGGAGCTCCTAGAAGTTTTTATCCTAGAAGCAATCTTCTTGAAAGAGGTGCAAATAAAATGCCAGATTCATATCTTTATAATGACGCTTATAGAGCTTCTCTTGGATATAAATGTTATTTTACTCTACAAGATGTGAACTATGTAAAAGATACATTTTCTAATAGAATATAGTATTCAGCAGTAGCAGTACAGGATTCTTATAAAAATAATTATAGGTATTCTTTATCTACATATTTTAGAGATTATTCTTCTGAATACGGTTCTATTTAGAAACTTGTAGAAGTTGGGGGAAATTTATTAGTAGTATTTGAGCATGGTATTGGCTTAGCTAGAATTAATGAAAAAGTTTTAACTGGAGGTGGAGAAAATAGTCCAGTATTTGTAAATACTTAGAAGGTTTTACCAGAGGAGTTAGAAATAATTTCTGATTCTTATGGCACTTAGTGGGGAGATTCTGTAATTAAAACCAACTCAGCAGTTTACGGAGTCGATACAGTAGCTAAGAAAATTTGGAGACTTGGGCAAACTTTTGAACTTATTTCTGATTTTAAAGTTAATAAATTTCTAATTGATAATATAACATTAAGTGAAAGAGAATTATTTCCAACCATAGGACTTAGAAATGTAAAAACACATTATAACGCTAATAAAGGTGATGTAATATTTACTTTCTACGATGATGTTTATAAAGATGAGGAAAAAGCGTGGAGTTTGTGTTATAATGAATTATTAAATTGTTTTACAACCTTTTATAGTTGGATTCCTTCTTACTCTGCTAATATTGATACTAAATTCTTTTCATTTGATAGAGATACTGCAAAAGAGTTGGCTCTGTTACAGAAATCTAATTATTCAATTTTAGAAAATACTGGAGTATTAGTAGAGTGTCCTGTTTTGAAAGAAAAGAAGTTAAAAGAAGGAGTAGTTTTATATTATGTTTCTCCAGAAAGCTCTGGAAAAGCCACTTATACTGTACTTAATCCAGATAAAACTACGTCAATTAAAACTATGGATATTGAGGCTGCTGACGACAGGAATACAATAAAGGGAATACTAAATGAAGAAAAAGAAGTAGAAATTCCAATAACATTTAAGATAGAAAAAGACCACTGGCAAAATTACAAATTGTTTGATGTTAAGGAAAGTCTAACTATAAAAAATCAAATGATTTTAAAGCCTAAAAATGTTAATGCTGTAAAAGAAGCGTTTTAGAGATAGAAAGTTATACTTTTATATATTACCCCACGAATTGTTTCCTAGAGTCAACTTATTGCCGATACAACTTAGGCAGTTTATTTTCCAACTGAATTAGTTGCAATTACATTAGATTCTATTGTAGAAAATCCTTTACTTACTTCTGAAGAAAAGAATAGAGCAGGTTTAACTACTGACTTTTACCTTCATGGTTAGGCTGGAATTTTTGATGTGGCTGAAAATTTATATCCAACTTATTGGTATGGTCATTACCATCCATTTGAATTTGAGTTTATAGTAAATGATAAAATAGGATAGTAGAAATTATTTGAAAATCTTGTTATAATATCTAATAAAGCTGAACCAGAATCCTTCCATTTTGAGATAGAGGGTGATAATTACGAATTTTCTTCTGATAAAAGAAATATGTATTTTAGATAGGAAGCTACAAAAAATTTGTATTAGAACTTAGGTTCAGATATACTATATAATAGGGCTTATACTGATGTAGCCGCTTCTAAATATACTCAAGAAACTTACTATAGACCTTTAACTAAAGGTGAGGAATTTTTAGAATACGTAGACAGTCTTAGATTTAAACCTATTTACACAGATTATCCTATACACTACCATGATGGATTGGTTTAGTAGGTTAAATCTACAATATTCCCTCTCTACTATTAGAGAATAGATACTTATAATGATATATATCATAAGTATCATATGATGCATGGGTACGATTCTACTTGGGATTTCCAAAACTTATCTGGATCTGAAATTACTTGGAATAGGGATTCAAATCAGTTTAATATTGTAACTCATATTAAAAATAGTTAGATTGATTTAGTAGGAAGGCTTAGAGGAAACTCTAGATATAAAGAAGGAAAATGGAATGTGTAGATTCCAACTATATCTTTTATGTAGAAAAATGAATAGCCTTGGCCAGAAGTTAGTGTTTATTCTAATCCTATTAAAGATGATGGACCGTTAAAAGAAGCTTCTGATAAATATTGCGTTCCTCCTATTGTTATAAATTCTTAGTATGTTCCAGACGATTTGAATAAATATGAATTAAATATGGAAGATTTACCAAATATTTATACTGGAAGATTCAATTATGTAGGAGAGTAGATTGAATATCACGATAAGTATTATAAATTTAAAGAAGATCCATCTAAATATGTTGACACATCCTCTTGGACGTATAGAAAAGAAGCTAAAATTAGAGATAAATGGATGAAAGTAAGAATTAGATATAGTGGTAAGAATTTAGCTATTATTCATAGTGTAGCTACTCTATATAATTTAAGTTATAGTTAATATGAAAAAGATAAGAAAGTATACTTTAGGTGGGATAAGTCTTAATTATCAAGTTCCAGATGTAGTGCCTAAATCTGTAGTTTATAATTAGGATTTTGTTAAATAGTTTTAGAATCAAAACTCTAATAGTTGGTGGAATTCTTAGTCTTCTTCTTAGTCTTCTCAAACTAATAAGGCTGGAAACTAGGTACTAGCATCTACTTTAGGTTCTTTGGGAGGAGTTGCAACTGACTTTCTTTCTAATAATATCTTTGGAGAAGACTCTGAGGTAGGAAGAACTTTAGGAACTCTTTTTAGCTCAGGTGTTACTGCTGCTACCAATAATATATCCAATAATCTGTTAAAGGGTAATTTTTTAACTTAGGGACTAGGTAAAGATATGGGAAGTTCTATAGCAGGAGCAGGAGCAGGAATAGCTGCTAACTATATAGGATAGGGTATTACGAGTGCTATGGGAAATTCTGCTGTAGGTAAAGGAGTTGGTGCTGGAGTTTCTACTGCTTTAGGTACTGTTGGAGGCTAGGCACTAAGCAATTTATCTAAATTCGGAAAAATAGGAAATATAATAGGCAAAGGGGCTGGAGCAATTAATCCTATAGCTTTAGGAGCTTAGGTTCTAGGTTCTGCTTTAGGAGCAGGCTTTGGGCCATCAAAAACTCTTAGTGGTAAATATGGAACTGGAGCTTAGGTTGCAGAATTAGCATACGATACAGCTACTACCGCTGTTAATGCTATCCCTGTTGCCGGACAACTTATTTCTGCTGGAATGGCTCTTAATAAAGGTTTAACTAATGTATTTGGCTCTACTGACGGACAAACCCTACAAGATACTATTATAGGTAACTCTTGGACAGGTTTACTTACTGGAGGTATTCCAATTTTAAATTGGATTAACATGTGGGGATCCCGTAAAACTGGAACTTTCAATAATCAGTCTTGGTAGAATACAGAAAGAACCGAGTCATTTATGGGAAATGCTTTTGGAGATTTATCTGAAAGATTTGATAAGGCACGAAAAGATGCTGGAAAGGTTTACGGTCTTTTTAGTAGAAGGGCCTATAAAAAAGACTAGGAGAATATTGATTTTGCAAACCCTGCTTGGCAAAAGATTTTAGCTATGACTGATTAGAATGAAATCCAAAACATAAGAAGTTAGATAATGTCTTCTATAAATAATTAGAGATATGCTCAAGATATACAAGGAGGTTGGACTCCTTTATATAGAGGTAAACAAGGAATGAAGATACTTAATAATGCAACTAACCATAAAATAGGAATGAGGCTATTATCTGGAGCTGCATTAGTAGACAGTAAACAAATGATATTATGCGGCGCAGTAGATTAAAAAATATTATAAATAAATCAAAGGAAATCTCTAACAAGCAATAGCTTGTTGGAGAGTCTCCTTTTGAACAATTTAAAAATTCTCTTCCTAAAGAATTAGAATCGTTTAAAGGAGATAATTATAGATTAGAAGCTGCTTGGAAAGCTTATGGTTCTCCTAAGAATTATGAGGAAGCCATATGGTTAGGACTTGTTAATCCTTTAATTCCAGGTAAAATGCCCTCAATTGGATATAACGAAGAATCCGATGAGTATGAGTATTTAAATACAGGTAAAGAAAATGATACAGTTGCTAAAGATATTAGAGTTTGGGATAATGATGTCATTCCTCTAGTAAAAGAACTTAAACTTGGTGGTTATGTTAGAACATTCAATGAAGAAAAGAATTGTTGGACATATTCTAAAAATCTATAGAAGAGGGTAGAGCCTTCTGAAGATAATGAATAGCAAGTAATTGATTATTATAAAAGTGGAAAAAAAGTAAAGAAAGTAAAATCCGATAAAGCTTATTTTGATCCAGAAACAAATACTATTTATTATACTGATAAGGAATCTCTTAAACACGAATAGTTTCATTCTAATCCAGACGAAAAATTACTTGAAAGTTTAAAACCATACTATGATAATTTAGATGATAACAGAATAATAGAACTTGGTGGAGATTTAGATTATGTAAAGAGATTTGAAGGTGATCCTAACCATTTTTATAATCCTGAAGAGTTAGGTGCTAGAATTTCTGCAGCAAGATATAGAACAAGAAAAGTTCCTGAATATAGTATTGAATTTTTTAAAAATCTTAGAAAGAATGAAAATATGTATGGGGATAATATGAGAGACCTTTTACATATGTATAATGATGAAAATCTTTATAAAATATTTAGTTAGTTCAATCCTTCTAAAGGGGGGTTTGGGGCAATGATTTATCAAGATCCTAATGGAGAAATTGCTGATGGAAAACCACTAAAAGCTACTGGAAAATTTGCTGAAGATGGACAAGAACTCTACGAAGATGAAAATGGAGATTTATATACTCTTGATCCACAAATGTTTAAACAAGGTGGACAAATGAATGTTATTCCCGAAGGTGCTCTACATGCTAGAAAAAATAATATGGAATTAGCTAAAGAAGGTGAAGTAACTCATAAAGGAATTCCTGTTGTAGATAATCAAGGAGAATAGCAAGCTGAAATAGAAAGAAATGAAATAATCTTTACTAAAGAAACTACTGATAAAATTGAAGGATATTATAAGAAATTTAAAGATGGTTCTACTTCTACATCTGAAAAAGATGAATTAGCTGTAAAGTGTGGAAAGTTTTTAGTAGATTAGATATTAAATAATACAGATGATAGGACTGGGCTAATAGAGGAGGTGAAATAGAATATATAATATGATTGAAGCTAAGAAAACTAAAAATATTGGAAGTATAAAATTAGGTGGACAGGAATATGATATATTTATTGCTAAATCCGAAGAATAGAAGAGGTAGGGTTTACAAAATTTTAAATCACTTCCTAAAGATGAGGGAATGTTGTTTGTAATTAACGAGTCTAATCCCGTAGAAACATTTTTCCATATGCATAATGTTCCATTTCCATTAGATTTAATATTCATGGATGATGAATTTAAAGTATTAGATGTAAAACGAGGAGAACCAGAAGATGATAAAATTGAAGGAGTTGCTTCTTATGTTTTAGAGATTAATGCTGGAAGTGGAGTTAAAAAGGGAGATGAAGCTGATTTAGATGATGAAGATACTCACGAATATGTAATGAAGGTTCTTGGTCCAACTGGAGAAGTTCAAATGTAGCTTGAATCTGGGGAAAGAATTGTATCTAGAAAAGAAACTAAAGTTTTAATTAAAAAGGCTTTAAAAGCTGCTGTATCTAAAGAAGATAAAGATTATAAAGCTTTAGGAAAATATATGTTTAAAGTATTAAAAGGTTAGGATGAAAGACCTGCTGAATATGTGTCTGCACCTGAGAAAAAGGAGGATAAATAATGGCTGATTTAAAATATAATTTTTTAGATAATAATTTTGTAGTGTATTAGAATGTAGAATCTCCTAAAGTAACTTTAGATTTACCTTTATTTGATGAACCTTTAGACATTTCTGATTGGGCTTCTGGAATCTCAAGTTCTGGTGTACCCATTGTTAAAAATAATAAATCCAGTAACTCTCCCAAGTTAGTAGTAAACAATAATCCAGAAGTAGATATAACTCCGACTTAGGAGGAGTCTGTAGAACCAGTTGATATAACTCAACCAATACAATCTAGTGGAAATACTAGAAAGAATGCTGAAATAGTTATAAATACTTTAATGAAAGACTTAAATCTTACTAAAGCACAAGCTGCTGGAATTGCGGGAGTTTTAACAGCAGAATCTGGAATAAACCCATCAGCTTTTAATAAAAAAGAAAAAGCTGGAACATATACAAGTTCTTCTGCAAATAATAAAGGGGCTAAATATGGGGAGAAAAATAGTCCTTGGAGCTATGGTGCTGGAATAGGACAATGGACATTTACAGATAGAAAAGAAAAGGCTATAATGGGAGGTTTAGGAGTAAATTAGAAAACTGCAAAAAATATAATAACTAATGGAGGAATAGAATCTCTATCTTTAATTTAGTAGATAAAAATGCTTGAATACGAATTAACTAATAGTTATAAGAATACTTTAGAAGGAATTAGAAAATGTAACAGTGCATCAGAAGCTGCTGCCACTTTTTATTGTCATGCTATAGCCGGATTTTCACCCTCAAAAGATATAGCGTCAAAAGAAGAAATAGATAAGATGAATAAAAGGTATTCTAGAGTGGGTGCAAATTCTTTAATTAATAAAGGAATGAATTATGCAGAAGGGTACTTACAATAAAGTTACTAAAATGCCTAATTGGTATACTATATTTCAAAAATCCAGTGGAGGATTAAGTTCAAAAAGAATTTTAAGTGTATTAGGAATATTAACTTGTATTATAATTTTTATTGCTGCATTTATCTTAGAAAAAGACGTTCCTGAATTTGGGGAAACTCTTTTAATTTGTATGATAAGTTTATATGGAATTGATAAAGTTCCTTCATTTTGGACTAAATCAATTAATAAATCTTAAAATTTGATTATTATAATTTAATAGATACATTTATTAGAAACAGAATTAAATTATTCTGTATAACTAACTTAAATAATATATATATTATGAAATTTGATTTTTAGAACGAAGAATTAAAACAATTACTCAAATTCCAAGAAGGAGGAGAAGCTCCTGCTCCAGAAGGTGCTCCTGCTGAAGCTCCTGCTGCACCAGAGTAGGGTGGAAGTCCTGAGGAATAGATTCTTTAGGCTGCTATGTAGGCCGTTCAAACACAAGATGCCCAATTAGCATTACAAGTATGCCAAGCTCTTGTAGAAATGGCTGGTGGCGGTGCTCAGCCAGCACCCGCTGCCCCAGAAGGATAGGCTCCAGTTTATCGTAAGGGCGGACGTTTAAGTAGATGGGTTAAAAAGTAATTTAAAGGCAAATACGACACGCAAAGTCGTGTTTGCCTTTTTTATTTAATATAATATGGCAGAATATTTAAATTATGGTGATCAATAGGTAGAATAGTAGGCTTTATTAAATAATTTAGCAAATTCCGTTTAGGATTATGTTGCAAAATAGCCTTGGAGTAATAAGCGTAAAGAAAAATTTATGAACGCCTACTCAGATTTATTAAATAGAGGATTACAAGGAGCATCCAACTCTTCAGGATAGTGGATGTTAAACGTTGGTGGAACACCTATTCCTTGGGATTCTATGGACAGAAAAGATAAAGAAATGTATTAGGAAGCTGCTTATTTTATTCAACAATAGATGGCAGCATTACCTACTAAAAATTCTGAAAAGGAAGAATAGAAAAGTGAAGAAGAGCTTACTCCATTCGATAATTTCCAAAAGAATTTTATTAATTTTACAAGTAAACGTCACTACGGAGGAAGTGATATTTCCACTTCAGAATGGAATGAGCTTGATGAAAGAGGTGAAAATGGTTTAAGAGGTACAAAAGTTAGAGCCAACAGATTAGCTCAATATCTTAAGGAATACTCAGAATCTTTAGAAGATAAAAAATACGACTTTAAAGATTCTCCATTTACTGATTTACAAGATTTAAAAACTAGAATTGGAAATGCCATTACAGCTTTACAAGATGAAAATTTTGATTAGAATGATAAAGATGCTCTTAATGCAATTGGATTAAAGGCGTCTGATTGGTTTAATAATGGTTCTGGAGATCCAAGTGATATGGTAGTTGACGGAAAGACCTTAACTTGGGCTGAAAAGGCGTAGTATAATTAGGCTTTAGCTAAACAGTAGTAGGAAGCTTAGGTTGCTAAACAGAAGGCTTTAAATTCAAAAAGATTTACACATAAAAGACTTTATAATGCACGATTAAATGGTACTCCATTAACATAGGATTCGTTATCTAAGATTTAGGACAAAATAAATACATTTTAGGAATTGGATGGTAACGATGTATCTGGATTAGTTTGGGCTATAAAAAATGGAAATCTTGTTGATGTTCCAAGTGAAGAACTTGAACTGCTTTCTCCAGAATATAGATAGAATCCAAAGAGATTGAAAAAAATAGCTGGAATAGAAGGGGTATATTATGATACTATTGGATAGAGAATATATTATCCTTTTAATAAAGATTAGATTGAAGTACCTACTATTTAGGATGTAATTGGACAAAACAATATAAAAAATTCAGAAGAGTATAAGCGACAAGAAATTTCACAACGAAAATTAAAGGACGGCTGGGAAACTGAAGATTACTCTAGAGTAATAGCTACTTTAGGCGATATTATTGCTTTGGGAGGCTTTTGGGCAAATGTTGGAGGTAGTGCTGTATCTCTTATAGCTGATACCGCTGCCGATGTATTCGATGAAAGTCTTAGTGGGTTAGATGTAATTAAAAATTTAGGAAGAAATATTGGATGGGCAGCTGCTGGATTTATTCCAGGAGAAAAACTTGGAAAAGTTGGAAAAAATATGTTAAGATGGGGCCCTAAATTATTAGTTCTTCTAAATGATTACAATTTACTAAAAGATGAATCTAATAAAAATACATGGAATAAACTTACTACCGATAGGTTAGTTAAAGAGGGTTTAACTAATGAAGATTTAAGAAATATAACATATTGGGCTAGAGCACTTACAGGAACAGTAAATGCTGTAAAATCCACAGCTAGAGACATTAAATATTCTAAAGCAAGAGGAACACGTGGTCAAGAGTTTACTACTAAAAATGGAAATAAAGTTAAGTTAAGTAATTCTGACGTGGATGAAATAAATTCTATAGGAGCAAGAAAAGGTTAGAAAGCTGCTGAAGAATTATTTAAATCCAAAACAGGAGAAGATGTTGCTGATAATACTTTTAAATTTCCTGAAAATGGGAGAAAAGGAATATTTAAAGATACTAGAAGCAAGTTTTCAGATTAGAAACTTGATGGAAAAACTATAATATTTAGAACTCCTGAATAGTAGAGATACTATAATTTCTATTCCTAGGATAGAATGCCTGGAAAAACTTTTGGGGGCTGGAGACCTTTTTGGCGTAGAGGCACATCTAGTTATTTTGACCACTTTGATAATCATGTAGAATTTAAAAATCCTTTAAAAGGGATATTTGGAAAATTAGATCCCTATAAAAATCTTTCCGAACCAACTAATACTCCAGTTAGAAGCAGTGATGAAAGAAGAGTATTTAAACCTTATACAAAACCTTCACAGTCTAGTAGGGAACTTCCGCCCATTGACCATTCTCCTAGGCAAAAACCCACTGAATTAACTCCTACCCCAAAAAAGATTTCACACGCAGAAGCCAAGAAAGTTATAGGAAAATTGAAGAAAGGAAAGTTTTCTTAGGAAATTCCAAAAGATGGCATAATTAAATTCAAAGATTCTCAAGGAAATACTATAGAATGGAAGTTATCTACAAGAGATAATGATTTTATATTTTCAGGAAAATCTACAAATGGAAGTTCTTTTTCTTAGTCTCTTAACCTCAATAACTTAAAATCTTCTATATTCTCTAAACTTATGGATACGTTTAATCCATCTGGAGTACGTAGTAAGGTAGAGTTACCAGCTAATGTGGCTAGAATACTTTAGGGAACTTCTTACAACTGGTTTAAACAAGGTGGTAAAATTACAGATTCTCAAATTAATAATTTTTTAAGACAATATAAATGAAAATAAGACCTAAAAATATAATCTATGCTGCCAAAGGTGTGTAGTTTTCAATGGGAAACGAAAAAGGTAAAAATTGGAGAGAAAAAGTCTTTAAATAGTATCGACAACTTTTACTTGATAAATTAAAAGAATTTGGTAACAGAAATGATTTTGGAAATTGGTTAAATGATATGTAGAGTAATCATGCTCGTATATACAATACATCTGGGGGAGACAATGGTTAGTGGGAAATGGAGACTAATTATAATCCTGATGTGAAAAATTATTAGAAAGCTTACTAGAACAATAATTTTAACATTGATTTTAACCAATATGGAATAAGACCAAATCAATCAACTAGATATTAGATTGATGGAATCCGTACTTCTGGAGATTTTCAAAGGGACGGTTTTAATTATAATGCAGATGGTTTATATAGTGCTATTACAGATGATAGAAGACTATTAGGTAGATTGGGTGATTGGGATGAAGAATCTTTAAAAGAGTTCAATTCGGAACTATCACAAAATGGAGGTTGGATAATGTATCTCGATAAAGATAATAATGACGGATACTATAGATTAAAAAGAGTAGGTACTAGTGATGCAAACACACCAAGCAATACTGGTACAACAAATAATAGTAATCCAACAAGTAATGGTTTACCCTTTCCTGGAAATCCAGTTATAAAGCAGTAGCCTGTTATACCACTTCCAATGGAAGATTGGTTAAAAAATGAAAAAGGATTATCTTAGACTGTACCTACTGGCCATAAAAAAGGTGGATATAACTTTGATTGGAATAAATTAAAAACTGGTTTTTCAAATATTCTTAACAATCCTAACATATATTCCTTAGGAAGACTTGCTGGAGCTTTAATTAGTAATGAAAAAATTTACGATGAAGCTTTAAAAGGAATTTAGCCTACTTTAAGACAATCCTATAACACTCATAGACAAGTTGTTGGTGATGAAGCCACTAAACAAGCTTTTTATAGAAGAGCTGCTCAAGGGCAAACTCAAGCTGGAAGAGCTATAACTTCAGACTTAGACAAGCAGTTGGCTTATCAAATGGAAGCTAAGCGAATTGGAGATGAATTAAGAGCTTAGGGTGATTTAGCTGACAATTAGGAAATTAGAAGAACTTCTGATGAATCAAATCAACATTAGTGGGCCAATATACAAAGAGCAACTGAAGTAGCTAATGCTAATATAGCTTCTATTAATTAGGCAAACTCTTTAAAACATAATCTTTTAGCTTAGAAATATGCTGCTAACTGGTCAAGTATTGACAATGCTTTACAAGGAATTGAATATAGAAAACGACAGTAGTTAGAAGAAGATTAGAAATTAGACGATTATATATTCTCTTTACAATAGGAGGGATTATAGTATACTCCAGAGTACTAGGGAGCGTATAAAAAATATTACGATACTTTAGAAAAGCATAAAAAGGAAGATGGAGGATATGATTATACTGACCCTGAAGTAATTAATGCAAGAGGGGAGTGGAACGAGTTTCTAAAATAGTTAAAAATTTAGAAAGCTATAGAATTAAAGGAACATAATAGAAATAAATATGTATACTTTGGTAAATCTGGAACTAAAATAACTCGTAAGAAAAAAGACGATTTATTATATAAATCTACTAGAGATGTTGTAGAACATTTTAGAAAGATGTCCAAAATGTCTTCAGATGCTTAGAATAGAAAGAAGCCAAAAATTGAAAAACTCACACCACACCCCAAAGGAAGTACTAGAAAATATTAGTAGGGTGGACTCGCCCCTTTTGTAGTTTACAAACCCATAGCTCTTGGTGGAGAAACCACAACTAGTTCAGGGTCTAGTACTTCTAGTACAAGTAAATCTGAAGAAGACAATTTAGATTTATTAAAAGATTTATTTAAATCTCTTTAGACCGAAGGTTTACCTTCAGATGTTAATGGGATATATAAAGCAATGCAAGCTTTGATGTAGAGAAAAGAAGCTTTCGGAGAAGAACTTTCTACTAGTGATATTGCTAACATGTATATTAAACAAATGTAGCAAGTAAATAATATCAAATTTAGTAAGGCTCAATATGATAAAGTAAATGAAATGGTCTTAGAAAAAGAAGCAGGTTCCGAATATGCTATTGATTAGTATGGAAGAATTGCTATTCAAGACCCAGACTCTGGAAAAGTGGGCTATAAAAAATTAGAAAATTTGAAAGAAGGAGATATCCCACTTACTAATGGGGAGTTATTAAATTTAAGAGCAACAGCATATCCTTTTGATAATGATATGCTACAAGTAGCTGCTAATGCTACGAGTATGAAAGAAATTGCAGAATTTTTGAAAGCACAATTACCTAAAATAGAAAGTTCTGAAGTAATAATAGAAGGATATACTAAAAAAGATTCTAATAATATTAAAGAAGGAATTAAAAGTTTACTATAGGAAGCTCCTGTAGGTGATTACAAGTATAGTCAAACAACTAAAAGTAACTAGGAGTAGAGAATTTTAGCTCTAGACTACTTATATAAAATTCTTCCTAAAAAGATGAAGAATTTACTTGAAGTAAATGCTGGTATGTAGGGAACTACTTCAAAAGCACTAATAGGAGAATTAGTTAATGCCGGAGAAATTTCTATTAATAAAACTGAGTTTGATGCTGTTACTGGAAAAGCTGCTAAAGACGCTAATGGAAATAGTAAAGAAGGATTAGAAATTAATTCTGCTGTATAGTTACTATTAGGAATGTCTTCTCCTAGGGATGTTACTTTTAATATAGGAAATGGTAATTCATTTTCTGGATTCGGTAGAATATCTAGTATCAATGATGTGGAAGAAAAACCTTTTGGAGCTGATTTTTCATATGCTGATGTGTATAAATCTTCTTTAAGAAAAAATCTTGATTTAGATAATGCTTGTTTTGGTGATGTTCCAATTAATAAAGCATTAAAAGATAGAATTATTATAGACAATAGTACAGTTACTGGAGTTGATTTACCTTACACTATTGATAAAAATGGTAGAATTATTCCAGATTTTAAACTATTAGAAAGAATAGAAGAAGCTGATAAAGAAGCTATGTAGAAAGGAATAAATCCTGAAACAAATCCACAAGAAATTAATGCTATATATATTAAACATAAGCTTCCAATAAAATACGGAGCAAATAACTAGTTAACTGATAATTATAAAAGATTTGCTGTTATTTAGGCTACTGCTATTGAAGATGTATTTTTAGATAAAAGTGGTTTAGCTTCAAATGGAACGCTTACGTTAGTATCTGATGAAAATGAAATTGATAAATATTTAGAAGAAATAAAAAAGATAACTGGAAAGAAGAATATAGATATGGATAGACCTGGAATCTTTACTATTGGAGATAAAGATATTTATAAAGGTTCTATATTTATTCCAATAATTGGGGATTTAACTGATGCTATATCTAGTAGTAAAACAGGAAAATTAACAGAAAATAATTATGACGATTATAGGAGTAAATGGAACACTAAAAACTATATTAAACCTCAAGAAGAAAACTTTAGTAAATAATGAAAGAAAATGATTATTTTTTAAATTAGCTGTATAATCCAGAATTTAGTCCAGGTGACTTCTAGAGTATAGGACTAAATTCTGGAAATACAACTATTCGAAATAAAGAGGATTATAAAAACTTAGATTCAGTGAAAAATAATCCTCTTTTATAGACAAATGGAGAATTTGATGAAAATAAGTTTAATAAATTATACGAACAATCATTAGTTGGATATAACTTACTTTCAAATTCCGATCACAATGAAAGGTTAGCAACTAGTTATTCTGCCTTTAGAGATGATATTTTTGCTAAGTCAGCAAATAGAAAGAATTAGTCTGAAACTATTATAACTAAAATGCCAAATCCTAATAGATAGTAGATGGGATTTGTTAGTACTAACATAATGGAGAATCCCCAATAGTCTATTAGGGAAATAGCTCAATAGCAGTTAGTTTGGGATGGTGAAACTAATTCTTGGGTAGATGCTCCAAATGATACTCCAATTAACAATTTTTTAAATCCCAAAGTTTTAGCATAGTATGATGAAGATGTAGATATTAATGGTAAAACTGCTTCGGAGTTTGGATTTGATAAGGAACATATTACACATAGGAAGGGAGAAAAGAAAATAAATCCTTTAACTGGAACATATTATTATGAAACTCTTAATGGTAGAGATATTTATGGAAGAGATGTTTTATCTGGATGGGACACTTTAACAAAAGACGGTTCATTTGTAAATCAATATGATTTTTTTGATTCTGATGATCTAAAGAAAAAAACTACTGGATCTATTGTTAAATCCGTTGTTAAAATAGCTCCTGCTCTAATTCCAACTATAGCTCCTTGGTATGTTGGAACTAGAGTTATTTTAGGAGCAAGTGACTTATTTGCTAAA